>ERZ791914.111-NODE-111-length-92811-cov-9.445373_pt1 | contig 92811 bp, 75 predicted proteins | sample MGYA00510140_ERZ791914 | MGnify/ENA primary metagenome ERZ791914 (study PRJEB30046, sample SAMN00792079) | human gut metagenome | study: EMG produced TPA metagenomics assembly of the A metagenome-wide association study of gut microbiota in type 2... | reverse complement strand
CTTCGGGTCACACCGTTCTCTGCGACAAAATAGTTACTTGTCACTATTAAGCCTTACGGTTCCGGGGTATCTTACGTTTGGACACAATGTACCTTGCGGTACTCAATATATATAATTAAGATGTTATGCTATAATTATTCGATAACTGTAGCAACACGTCCTGATCCTACAGTACGTCCACCTTCACGATCAGCGGAATGGCAATGATGGTTCTCTCCAGAAAGATCACCAGCAGTTTCCAGAAATTCAACGGAATTTCACTTATAAATGCCGGGGCGGGAACTTTTTGTTAAAAATATCGGAATCTGCCGAATTCTGCGATTCCCCCTGCTTCTTTCGTTGCATAGGCAAACAGTCCAACTCTGCATCCTGTGAAATGATCCATTTTGAAATAGAGCTGATGCCATGGTCCGATCTGTTTCCATTTTTCATCGCTCCAATATAAAAACCGGACTTTATCGTGCTGGTTCTGGAAATCCGCTTCCATCCGGATTCTTATTTTCGATGATTCAACCGCCACTGCTTCCCATTCGTTTTCTTCACTGTTGCCCTGATTTCCTTCCAGGCTGTCATTTTCCGCTTCGAGAGATCTCATAACCAGAAACATCCGTCCATCACGCTTTGTAACTGCCGCCATGCCGTAACATCCCTGTAATGCACACATACCTGCATAATCTCCGTCCTTCAGTCTTTCCGCATCAACGGTTACTTCTGTTATGCACATCGGAAACTTCATCCTCTGGGTGATCGTATTTACTGCCTGCGTGACATTTTTGCACTGCTTTTTACAGCTCATTCGGAGGCACCCTTTTTCTGCATCATTCTCAATCCAGGAAAGTTCCGGTTCGTGATTGAACTGCCAGCAGCTCTTCCATCCAAACGTTCCAAACAGCCGTTTCTGGTCCGGATTCCATTCTGAAAAATCATCACTCTCCACAAGCGAATGATACTGTTCCTCCGGTCTTGTGCTTTTTGTTTCCACTTCACAGAGTGCCCTTCCCGAATCACCCAATACCGGATAATTTTCTTTTATGATCTGCTCTTTTTGTTCGCCCGGCGCCGGCATATAGGTAACTCTGACATTTTTCTCCCATTTTACTGGCACAAGAACCGGGATTCTGCCGACAGCACCTCTGTCCTGGAAAAGTACGGCGTACCATTTATGATCCGGCGTATCCACAATTCCTCCCTGCGCAACGCCCTGGCCGCAATACCCCATGGTATCACACAACACATCTCCGCCTCTAAATTCTCCCGTCAGGCTGTCTGATACATAGCATGCCTGCGTCCGCATCCACCTGTCCGGAAGGGAATGAATCAGGAATAAATAATACATTCCATTGATTTTATAAAAATGACTTCCTTCAAAACCAAGCCCCGGATTCCGACTATCACTGACCAGAATCCGATCCAGTCCGCCTTCCTTTGGACCGCCCAGATCTTTTTTCAATTCCTGCAGACGAACATTTCTATTGCCGGAAACAATATAAACATGATCATCCTCAAACAAAAGTGAGCAGTCATGATAAAAGCCTTCTATGATGCGTTTTTCCCATGGTCCTTCGATATCATCAGCAGTATAAAGGTATGTTTTTCCGGTATCATTCGCCACAAAGCAAATATAATACATCCCTTTATGGTATCGGAGCGATGCGGCCCACATGCCTTTTCCATAGCAGTTTTTCTCACCAACAAGCCTCTGTTCCTCTGTGCTGTCCAGTCTTTCATACACATAGCTCAGATGTTCCCAGTGAATGAGGTCATACGACCGCAGAATCTCACACCCCGGCATAAAGTGCATTGTAGTGCTTACCATGTAATACGTATCATCTACCCGGATGACATCTGGATCCGGATAATCCAGTTCTGTAATTGGATTTTTTCCTGCTATCTTCATATGCTCTCTCCTCATATAATATTTCAGGGTCATGCCAAAACAGCATGACCCTGGATAAAATGCAGTATCTTTATTCTTTTACTCCGCCAAGAGTAAGCCCGGCAACAAAGTATTTCTGTAAAAATGGATAAATACAAATAATTGGAAGCATGGTAATAATGGTTGCTGCTGCACGGACCGACGTCGGTGTGACCGAACCGGCTGCATTTTTCATTGCTTCCACAGAGGTTCCCTGATTCGTAACCGATGATAAGAGTTTCATAAGCTCATACTGAAGGGTCGTCAGATTGCTGTTCATTCTGTTGTACAGCATCGCATCAAACCAGGAGTTCCACTGTCCTACCGCCACAAATAATGCTACGGTTGCATATACCGGCTTACAGAGCGGTGAATAAATCTTCAGAAAAATCGTGGTATATCCTGCACCGTCAAGCTGCGCGGACTCTTCCAGACTGTCGGAAATTCCGTTCATATAGGTACGGATTACCAGCATATTGAACGCACTGACCATTCCAGGAATTACATATACCCCGAAACTGTTTGTCAGGCCAAGTTGTTTGTACAGCAGGAATGTAGGAATCATTCCACCGTTGACATACATGGTGATAACCCAGAATAAGGATAATTCTTTTTTAAACAGAAAGCGTTTTCTGCTTACAATAAACGCCAGGATTGCATTTGCTACCAGTGCCAGCAGCGTTCCGATGATGGTTCGCGCCACTGTGATATATGCGCCCGTGATCAGGTTATCCTTCTGAAGAACGGTGATATAGTTTTTCCATGTGAATTTTCTTGGCAGCAGATAAATTCCTCCGCGAAGGGCATCTGTACCATCGTTTAATGATATTGCCAGTGTATTTAATACCGGATACAGTGTAATGACTATAAACAGTACCATGATAATACCATTTATTATCGGAAACAGATCCAATTTTCCGGTCTTTTTTCCAGTTTTTTTTGCCATGATGAACCTCCTTAGAACAATCGCTCTTCGCCATTGCGTTTTGCAATCTGGTTTGCGATCATAATCAGTATAATGCTGACTGCACTCTTGAAAATACCTGCTGCCGTACCGATTGCATAATCGCCCTGGCTGATACCCCATTTCAATACGTAGATATCAATGGTCTGTGATACTCTCTGTACCAGGCCGTTTCCTAAAAGATACTGAATTTCAAATCCGGCATTCAAAACGTTGCCTACGTTCATCAGGAGAAGAATCATAATGGTCGGTTTGATTCCAGGAAGTGTCACGTACTTAATTTTATTCCACCTTCCGGCGCCGTCTATGGATGCCGCCTCATATAAAGATGGATCAATTGCTGTGATTGCTGCCAGATAAATAATGGCATTCCAGCCGGTTTCCTTCCACACATTTGCAAAAGCAACAATAGGCCAGAAGTAGCTCGTATGTGCAAAAAAGTTAATTGGCTGTTTGATGATATGCAGATTCACCAGAACTTCATTTACAATACCAGTTCCGGAAAGCATATCATGCAGAATACCGGTTACAATAATCCACGAAAGGAAATGCGGCAGATAGGAAATGGTCTGAACCACTTTTTTTCCTATATGGCTTCTGATTTCATTTAATAAAATTGCAAACGCAATTGCCGTTACGAAAGTTACAACAAGATTGATAACTCCCATTGCCAGAGTATTCCGGATAACACGGATAAACGTCATATCTGAGAACAGTGTCCGGAATTTTTCTAATCCTACAAACTCTGAATGCAGGATTCCTAGTTTCGGTTTGTAGTTCTGAAATGCCATTGCCCAGCCAGCAAGCGGAAGGTAATAGAAAATCACACCATATGCTACGATAATTGCTGCCCAGAAAAGCAGGACTTTCTGTCTTTTGATTTCTTTCCATGTGATTTTTGTTCTGGGCTCTTTTGTTTTTGATTTTGTTCTCGCTAAAGACATGACCTCACTCCTTAAAAAAACGGGCAGATGAAATTTTTCACATCTGCCCGCTTCAAAATTTCATTTTTTATTTGAACTTCGCTGCCTGCTCCATTCTTGTGTCTAATTCAGTCTGCAGTTCACTGATAAAGTCTTCCGGGTGGCATGCATTGTAAGCATCCATGTAGGTATCCCATGCCGCGTCAAAATCTTTTGCCATAACAACCTGCGGAAGCTGCTCATGTTTTACATCTGCAATTTTGTTCCATGCAACTCCGCCAGGTGTATCTGTTGTGAAATTGTTAGAGAAGGACCACATCGGATACCAGTCTCCAGGTGCCTCATTTGTTCCAAGCATCTCAACATAAGTCTCAACACCATAAGCCTCAAAGGTTTCTTTTACATCCTGATTTAATCCATCAAAGAACTCACTTGCCTGTCCATCCGGTTTATTGGCGTTAATTCCATCATCACTGGTTCCAGTGTACTGTGGGAAGTAGGAATATGGGCAGGTATGAGATGCTTTGTACGCGGTATCAGACTGTTTCGTCCGCTCTTCCTCTGTTCGGTAGAATTCTCCGTTTTCATCCACCTCATAATCGGTACCCTCTACACCCCAAAATCTGAGATTGTGAATATCCTGATCCAGAAGATCATTTACAAACTGTAATGCTCCTTCCACATCTTCACAGCTTGTTGTAATTGCAAGACCGCTCGACTCATTAAATGCCCCGCCTGAATTGTGCCACTGATTGTCACGGCCATCAATCGTAACCGGAACAGGAATATAATCGCAGCCCTGCTCATCCAGTCCAGCCTGTTTGATTGCATCATTTGCATTCGAGAAATCCCACCACTGATCAATCATTCCAAGTACACGTCCGGTAGAAAGTTTGGAAATATATTCATCGTAACTCTGTGTAAAGGATTCCGGATCTACAATTCCCTTCTGATACTCTTCATTCAGTTTTCGGAAGTAGGCAACCGCTGTATCCGAAGTGTTATAATCTAAAACGGTCAGTGTATCCGGATCTACCATACAGGATCCATCATTTGGATATCCGTCGAGGAACTGCGGGGCATTCTCCAGACAGAAATATCTCCAGTCGTCACAGAGGATGGTGTATGGAATATTTTCCGTTCCGTCTTCCATAGTCGGATTCGCTTCGTTGTAGGATTCAATCAGATTAAAGTAATCATCCATTGTTTTAATTTCCGGATAACCCGCCCATTTTAAGACTCTGGCCTGAATCCAGAATGCTTCATCATTATGTGTACATACTTTTTCTTCATTTTTAATGCAGCTAAACTGTGGAATCCAGTAAATATGGCCATCATCCTGTCTTAATTTTTCCCACTCAAGATCAGAGAACAGATTTTTAATATTAGGATAATCATCCAGATAGTCATCCAGTGCAACCAGTGCATCGGCATCATATAACTGCATCTGTCCGTTTCCGCCCTCAATAAAGTCCGGATACTCTCCTCCTGCGATCATGGTGCCAATAGCCTCAACATCCGTCTGACCCGTCAGCCAGGTTTCTTTTACCTTTGCGCCTGTTTTTTCTGCAATGATCTGCTGAACCTCATTATCATCATTGATTTCGGATCCCGGGACTGCAAAAAATGCGGTAAATTCTTTTATCTCTCCGTCAGAATCTCCCTTAGAGGAACTCTTTCCTCCTGCTCCACATCCTGCGAGCAGGGTTGCTGCCATTGCCGAGGCAAGCAGCATGCTTACAATTTTTTTTCTCTTCATCTTGTAATACCTCCCTTTGATAGTATTTATTTTATCAGTTTGCAGGTTTGAAACAATCGGATGAACTATAGTAAGAAACAGGGTAAATTATAGATCGTAGATACGCACTATAATTTACCCTGTTTCTTACTTCCTGTTTTCTTTAACTTCCCTGCTGCATCTGTTTTCGGAATCTGGCCGGTGTGCACCCTTTCACCTGAATAAAACGGTTTACAAAATAATCCAGATCATGATATCCTACTTCTTCTGCAATCTGCACAATTTTTTTATCCGTGCGGATCAGAAGGCCTGCGGCCTGCTCCATCCGGAAATTGTTCAGATAGTCCTTGAAGGAAAGACCATATTTTTTCCGAAACAGCTGCCCGAGATAGGCACTGTTGACATAGTATTTTTCACTGAGACCCTTCAGCGTGAGGTTGGCGGCATAATTCTCTTTGATTTCTTTTTCTACCATGCCGAGAACGCCCCTGGAAACGTTTTTTCGAAGCTGAGAAAGATAATCGCCGTATTCACATGCAAAGCGCGCCATATGCGCCTTACTGCCACGCAGGATACCATTCTCAAAGCTGCTTTCACTGATCAGCCGCAGGATTTCTTCCTGGTTTACGTCATTATCCTGCTCACTCGCCAGATGGATCAGTTGGAAAAGCAGATAATTGATATTCAGATTCATGCTCTCAGCATTCATTCCCATCTGACTCATTTCTTCATAAAACTGTTCTACTGCTTTCCGGATCTCCATGTGGTTATTCTGTTCAATGGTGGTAAGAAGCTGATCCAGCCCCTGTTTGCATAAGACCATTCCAGCCGCTGTAACCTGCACTTCATCCTCATAATAATAGATTTCTTTTCGTGCCCGGAACCCCTGAAAAGAGCGGAGCATACAGGCATTACCATACGATCTTGCCACATTGCTGATATCTGGTACTTTTTTCCCAACCAGCATAATAACCGGCTGTTTCGTATTATTGACAAGATATTGCCGGAATGCAGAAAGGTATGTTTTATCATCCATTCCCAGACGCTCCGCAAGGTTTTCAGAATATACAAAACCAATATCATATATTTTTTCATCCGCAGAAACATCAAATACACAGTGCTTGGCATCTTCTTTCAAAAATTCTCTGCAGCAGTCATACAGCTCTCTTTGAAAATTCCGCAGGTCTTTATCGCTCTGTTCTTCCAGATTGTTCGGCTGTTCTTTCTGAATCTCCACATAACGGATTCCCTGCGTATCTTTCATGTGTTTTTTTACGTAATTAAGATTGACATCATCGTATTTTCCATGGATTAAAGAGATCAGATGTCTCGAAAAATAGGCATGTTCCATTTCCTCATGTGCCTTTGATTCCTGTCTCTCCCGGTCTGATAATGCACGAACCTTATGCAACAGTTTTAACAGGGTTTCCCGGTCAACAGGTTTTAACAGATATTCCGTACATTTATTCTGCATGGCACGCCTTGCGTAATCAAACTCCGCATAACCGCTCAGAATAACAAAATACGCATCCGATATTTCTTCCCTTCGTATCTGCTCCAGTAATTCCAGACCTGTCATACCAGGCATCCGGATATCTGCTATGATAAGATCCACTTTTTCTTTTTTCAAATATTCCAGTGCTTCCAGACCGTTTTCTGCCGTCGCAGCAATTTCAAATCCTTCTTTTTCCCAGTCTATGATGACCTTAATTCCCTGCAGGATAAAGGGTTCATCATCAACCAACAGTACTTTTAACATTTTTCTCCTCCCTGCTCTACACTACATATACTCCAGGGGCATCCAGATTGTTATCAGTGTACCCACCCCTTCTTCTCCATCCAGATCGATCTTCACTTTATTTTCCGATACCATTTTCAATCTTAAACATGCATTGACAATTCCTACCCTTCCTTTCTTTTTCAGCATCTCAATGTCTGCGTTTCTCATGTTTTCCAGAAGTTCCTGCCTTTTGCCTTCTTCCATTCCGTTCCCAGTATCTTCTATTTCCATGCAGATCAGCTCGTTTTGTTCATATACTCTTACAAAAATCCAGCCTGGAGACGCTTTACTTTCAATTCCATGCACACATGCATTTTCTACGAATGTTACCAGCGTAAGTTTTGGAACCTTTCTTTTTCTGCATTCTTCATCAATCTCAATCTGATAACTCAGTCTTTCTCCGAAACGATATTTCTGGAGTGCCAGATACGCCTTTACAAATTCCACTTCCTGTTCAATCGTCACAGAGTCCTCGCCCCATTCGACATACTGTCTTTGCATGACAGCCAGTTTTTCAACCATATCCGCTGTTTCATTCTCATTTTTCAAAATGCTGTGCATGCGGATGCTCTCAAGTGCATTAAACAGAAAATGAGGATTAATCTGGCTGTGAAGGGCAAGAAGTTCTGCATTTTTGCGGCTGACAAGCATCTCCTGCTCTACGAGTTTGTTTTTATAAACTGTCTGAATCAGCTCATTTGTCCTGGCCGCCATTCGATTGTAGCTTCGAATCATACTTCCGATTTCATCTTTTCCGCCTTCATGACGCATCGGTACAAGCTGTTCGGAATCCACGCTTTTAAACACTTCATTCAGCTCCGTAATACGTTTTGTGAACGAATGATTCAGGATATGTACAAAAAAGAATGGCAGAATCGCATTAATCAGGATCAGAAGCAGAATACTCGGTAAATCATGAGCAATATTCGCAATCGCGTTCTCCCCCGTACGTCTGACATACACCTCAAGTTCCGTACCATACAGATTGACCGTCTGATGATATCCCTTCTTTATTTTATCATCCAGTTCTTCAAAGTCTGAACCTGTGCTTCCATGTTTCGTATTGGAAAGTACAATCTGATTCTCCTCACAGATCAAAACTTCGTTGTCAAAATTCATTTTCTGAAGCGTACGCATCATGTTCCCATAGTCAAATTCCAACTGCAGCATTTTTTCCTGATCTCCTGAAAAAAAATCGAGTTTTTGAAGAAATACCACCTTGCGTTCCTCTGCCGTTCCGGATCTGTTTTTGTCATAGACAAAGAAAAAACCTTTTGTTTCCCCACTCTGGTTCAGTTTCTGATACGCCTGCGTTTCTTTCAGATCCTCTATATTACCTACTTTTCCTCCCTTCACAATGGTGTCATTGTTCGTATACATCGTAAATACAATCTGATTCATTCCCAGCAGATTTTCTAACAAAGTATCCTTGAAAAACTCCTGGTATTCCATGATATACTGAGCAGAGGTATCATATTTTCTGGATAGAAAATCATCAATATATCTGCTGGTATAGATCGTTTTTGCCATTTCTCCTGCATTATTTACCACGCTGCTGATGTTGTAGCTTACCGCATTTGCAATGTTGGTCATATCATGTTTCTGCTTTTCCATCTCGGAATTTCTTATGATTAAAAAAACCACGCTGTCCGTAATGATCAGCGGAAGCAGTACGCAAAAAATATATAAAATGTATAATTTCTTTTTGACCGTAAAGTCATCCATCCGTTTTTCAATTTTTTGAAGCAACTCTTTCATTCTCAGAACCTCTCACGTGAATCAGGGAGCAGACACTGCCTGCTCCCTTCTGGATTTTCCAATGTCATCTTTCACACAGTTATCTTATCATATCCAGATTTAGATTGGAATTCTGTTTTCAGTTCTCTTCTTTCAATTTTTTCTCTTGTGATCTCTGTTTTACTGTATTATGATAATATCAAATTTACAGCAGTCCTCCGGAGGCAATATTATGATTGAACATTTAGACGGGATTCACGAAACCGTAACGTATAAAGAGAACAGCAGTCTGCGGCTTTTTGTAAACACAGACTGCGAGGACTATCCCATTCACTGGCATACTCCCATGGAAATCATTATGCCTCTGGAAGGGACTTATACGGTTTTCCTCGGGGATAAACCTGTTCTTCTTCAGGAGGGCGACATTATTTTCATCTGCCCTGGGATCCTTCACTCTCTTGTGGCACCGGAAAACGGAAAACGAATTATTCTGCAGATTGAATGGTCGGTTGTGTCAAAAATCCGCGATCTCAATTCCATCCTCGCGCTGATTTCCCCGGTTCTCACTCTTACTCCTCAGACCGCTCCTGACATCTATTCCGATATTTATCATCTTATCTGCCAGATTCTTTCGGAATATGAAGAGGATTCCTTTCTTTCGGAAGCTGTTATCTATGCGCGCATGCTTGATATTCTTTCTCTGATCGGCAGATACCAGGCCTTTGCATCCTGCCGTTTTGATGCCGGACCGCAAAAGCAGAAAGAATATCTGGATCGTTTTCTTTCCATCTGCAATTATATTGATGAACACTGCACGGAAGATCTTTCTCTTGACCAGGTTGCAAAAACAGCAGGCTTCAGCAAATACCACTTTACCAGACTGTTTAAGCAGTTTACAAATACCACCTATTACAAATACCTTAATCGCAAAAGAATTGATCATGCCATGCTGCTCTTATCCGATCCCGATATTCCTGTCACGGAGGCAGCACTTCAGTCTGGTTTCTCCAGTCTTTCCACCTTTCTTCGCGTCTTCCGTTCTGTCAAACAATGTACGCCTACGGAATTCCGCGATATGTATATTCATCCGGAAAAGCAGCAGAAAAATCCCTAATTCCTGCTGCTGCAGGTAAACCATGCAAAGTCTGCATGGTTTTTGCTTTCCATTCCATTAGAAGAAGCATACATGCCGATGGTACATCCGACAAAACCACCTGCCTCTTCTGTTGTGTACGGAAGAAGACTGATTTCCTCTGCCGCACATTCCCAGCCATTTTCTGACGCAATCCATACTTTTGCCGTCTGATCATGGCATTGCAGGCGTATTTTCAGCAGTTGTTCCGTCTCTCCTGGCAGTAAAACTTCTGCTGCTTTCGTTTCTGTTCCTTTGATACACGTTACAACACGAAAAACTTTCTGTTCCTGCTTTTTTGCGATTTCCATCCTCAGATGATTCTCATAATTCTGGTAAAGAACCAGACCTGCCGTTTCCTTCTCGTTTTCCGGCACAAAGAAAACTCCTGTTTCCGCTTCAAAGCGATAGCTTTTCTGCCGTAATCCAAGATAGGAGCAATAGGCTGCTTCTGCAATACTTTCTTTTCGGGGATACAACCGCAGCATTCCCTCTTTTTCTTTCAGCGAATAAATGGTTTCATCACACCCGCCAATTCCAATCAGTCTCTGATCCAACTCTTTATCCCAGAAATGAATCTGATCACATTTTGTAACTTCCTGTGCAAAGCGATATTCTTCCATTGGGATTTCCACCTGCTCTTCCAGATGTCCCACTCCAGGCGCAATGACCGGCCATCCATTTTCCCATATCACTTTAGCAAGAAATGTCTCTCTGCCCATACTGCTGTGTTTTCTGCACGGCCGTGAAGCAAGCATTACTACATACCAGTTTCCATGTCCATCATCTACAAGATCTCCATGGCCTGCATAAATCACCGGATAATCCATTCCCAGATTGCGATGTGTAAAAATGGGGTTCCTCGGGCATCCTTCAAACCACTGAAACAGTTTTCTGCTTCTGGCAACTGAGATACTGTGTTCCGGACCTGTACCGCCCTCTGCATGCATCAGGTAATAATATTCTCCGATTTTGTAAATATGCGGCCCTTCCGGCCAGATGCAGTCTTTTACCGCACCTTTCCAGATTGTCATGCTTTCTCCTGTCAGTTTCATGGTGTTCAGATCAAGTTCCTGTACCCAGATTTCCCAGTCCCCATTATATCGCACACCTTCCGGGTTTGGTCTTGTTCCGCAGTAATAGCATTTTCCATCCTCATCAAAAAACAGGCTTGGATCAATTCCTGCTGCTTCTTCACCAAGATAATACGGATCTGACCAGGGACCCTCCGGCTTTTTCGCTGTAACAATAAAATTTCCGCCGTAGCTTACGTTTGTTGTTATCATATAAAATAATCCTTCATGATAACGAATCGTCGGTGCAAAAATACCTCTTGAGATTTCACTTCCCTCTACTGGAAGCTGCTCCTTCCGGTTCAGAATATTTCCGATCTGTTCCCAGTGTGCCAGATCTCTGCTGTGAAAAATCGGAACTCCCGGGGCATAAACAAAACTTGAATTTACAATATAGTAATCATCCCCCGCCCTGCAAATCGACGGATCCGGATAAAAACCGGATAAAATTGGATTATTTGCCGTTACCATAACTTTCTCCTTTACTGTACATACCCGAATCCAAGAATCGTAAACTGTTTATTCCTGTCTTCTTCTGGTATTGTAATTCTCACGATATGTTTCTTACTCTCTTCCTCCTGGAAAAGAATGACCGCATTGCAATGCAGCCAGTTATTGATATGCGGATCCGCTGTCATACAGTATCCTCCATCTACGGAAATCTCTGCTTTTCCCGTATAAATTTCACCGGAATCTTTAAAAACAAGAAGCAGACTTCTGCAGGTTATCGTCATTTCGAAATAGTTTTTATCGGAATTGGTGCCATCATACATCCAGTTATACGGGAACTGCGGCACAGGTGTAAGTTCTGCGTCCATTTCGACGCTCTGCAGTTCCCTGTCCACGGCTGTAAATCCACCTTCATCAATTTCGGCTCCTCTGTATCTGTCTTTTCGATCCAGCAGACGAACTGTTTCAAAACTCTTTCCGATTGCGGGTGGCTCGCTCATGCATTCTTTCAGTCGTTCTTCCGCCTTCATCTGTCTTTCCAGTGTTTCACCCCCACATTGATTCCTGAGATCGCATTGTTCAAACAAATACTGCAGACAGTCCGCCATAATCGTGTGCCCCATATTGTTTGGATGAAACATATCATAAAAGAACTGATTTTTTGTCAGAACCCGTCCCTGTCCTTTTGGCATCTGAAACTGCGGGCTTACGGCATCCCGTATACTGACCATCGGAAGATCATAGCAGTATCCCACCGGTTTCAGGCGTTCCTGAAGATTCCAGTCATTTGCAAAAACAGAAAACAGAAGCACTACAGCAGGCTTCCAGGGAAGATTCAGCACTTTACGTACAAGGCTTTCATAGCAGTCCCCCTTTGTTTCATCCCCTTCATCATTAACAGCAAATTCGATCACTACAAGATCCGGCTGTTCCTCTCCGCGCAGAACATCTCTGTCAAAGCGGATCATCCCCAACTCAGAAGGGGTGCCTCCCACTCCTGCTTTTATCAATCTGACATTATCCTGTGCTGCAAAGCGCTTCTGAAATAATTGGCAGGACTGATAGGCGTAACATTTTGTATGGATCGGAATTGCTCCCGCCCCCTGCGTGATAGATCCGCCGATATATGCAAGCGTAACTTCTTTTCCGTCTCTGGCTTTTTCAATTACTCTCTGTATCCGGCAGGTATTTCCGAAATTCATCAGAGATCTTTGTATCATTTCCCTGTATTCTTCCGAACGAATATCTATTTTTTCTTCTGCGGTTTCTTTCGGTGCATCATATCCATCATTCAAATAAAGTCTTACACTTGCTTTTCCCAGCAATTCCGGTGTCTGAAAGATAAATTTTATCTGCCCCGGAATATCATCATCTTCTGTCCATGTATAATCGGACAGATCTATTTTTCTCTCCATTCCATCTCCGGGCAGTTTGGTTTTCAGATTCGTTCCCCCTCCATAGAGATCCTTTTTTCCATACATCTGAAACACAAATTCAACAGACTCTCTGGGATCATCCAGTTCCACAGAGATTCCGATGCTGTGTACCAGTTTTCGAAATCCTTCTACGTTCTCCAGTAAAGCCAGTTCCTCCTGATCTGTGATATTTCCGGCAATCTGTGCACTGTTGATCAGTCTTCCGTCACTCTCATACACGAACTGGATTCCGGTTCCATCTTCCTGTTTTGATCCAAAAATTTCTTTGTCCTTTAAAATATAAAAATAGGGTCTCATTTTTTCCGGATCTCTTGGCGCCTTCGGTCCTTCCATCCTTATTATTCCTCCTGCTTTTCCTGTGTTAACTCAAGATAACTCCATTGTAACAGAACTCCCGGTGCTGTACACCGGGAGAAACTATAGGAAACCTTCCTGCAAAATATATGATTTTATTACCGATAGATCCGGTAATTTCCTGACAAAGCAAGCATTGCAAAAAGATACAGAAAATTATCATAATACCGTCTCTCGCCTGTCCGAAGCGGTGTATTCCAGAAACGTCTTACACATTCCTCTGCATACGGTCCGTCTGCGGCAAGTGAGGCCTGTGCATTTACCGCAATAATTGCCGTCGGATGAAGTGCTTTTTCTTCCAGCCTGGTGCCGTCAGTCAGAAATACCCCATCCCAGTGTTCCGCCTGTTCTTCACAGTAAAATTGCTGCAGCTTATTGGCATTTTCCGTCTGCCAGGGATCCGCGTCAAACCAGAGATGATCCATTCCGATATTGGCAATCGTACGATATGCATCGCTGTAGTACCAGTCATGACGGCCGAAAATCTCCTGATGCTGTGCATGCGGTGTTCCGTCATAATCTGCATATTCCGCAGATAATCCAGTTCGGAAGTGACATGCCGTGTGAAGATATTTTCGGCTTGCGTCCGCTGCCTTTTTCCAGAATTCATGATCGCAGGGATCTGCCCACAACGCAAACAGCTCATAAAAGTGCGGCAGATGATAGGATGGATCACTGAACTCAAAAGAGGTAACAAATTTGATCAGATGATTTTCCGGATTCCACATCGGCTCTCCCGGATGCCCTGGCTCTCCCTTATGAACACATTCCCGTAAAATCGCTCTTGCCTCGCTGCTGTAATTGAAAATGCCTTCTCCATCTCCCCATCTCTTTGAAGCAAAAAAGAGCGCCATTGCAAAATATTCTTCTCCGTCCGGCGCCGGTCCGTCCGCGTTTCTTGTACCATCGACAGCACACGACCAGACAAAATAATTCTTCCCCGGACCATCCTCGATATACATATACGTCCGTACCCATTTCCATAAACGGTCAAATTCCTGTTTCCGGTTCATCTGGACGCACACCATCATTCCATATGACATGCCCTCCGTTCTGACATCATGATTTCCGGTGTCCTCCATGTATCCCATGTCCGCACCTGCTTCATGATAGAAACGCTCTTCTTCACTTCCATAAAAGATTGTTTCAAATGTTTCTTTCACTCTTTTTTCAATTTCCTCTTCGGAATATCCACACTCTTTAAAAATATTGCGGTATACTCCTGTTTCATATGCTCCTGCCATATTTTATTTTTCCTCCTGTCTGCCGTGATACGTTTCTGCCGGTCCAAGATAACTTTCTTCCGGCTTTTCCCCCATCGGATAAATCACGATTTTTTCGAGAACGAAGCCGGGTGTCACATGATAGACCCGAAGTGTATTGAACCCTGCTCTGCATTTTATCGAAACTGTTTGTCTTCGAATCTGACTCAGAACACCTTCTGCCCATTTCTCTGCCTGATCACCGACCTGATAATCTTTCTCCACTGCGTTTACGGTTTCTGTCATCTCTTCATTTATCCTGACCGCATAAAGAAGTTGATTCTCTCTGGTAACCGGATTGGATGGCTGCATATAGAATTCTGCTTCATATGTTCCGCTTTCTTCCAAAACAAATTGATACTCCAGATACGGCGCATCCTGTCCCGGAACTGTGCAGGCATCGGATGGAAATGCCTTCATCGCTGAATTCGTCTTTCCATATCCCTGCAGATTTTCAAATTTTACCTGTCTGTCTTTGTAATTTCCAGGAACAGAATTTACATAATGTGCCGCTTCGATGCTGAGATACCCCATTGTATCCACAAATACATTTTTCTTATCCTGTAGATTTCCTGTATAAACCGGCACTGTAATCTCACATTTTCCTTCCGGTGTTGCAATCTCGAGCGAATCCTGAATAGTATCCTGGTTCGTTTCCGGTAATCTCTGTTTTATCAAGGTAAGATTCAGCCGCACTTTCTTCTGGCTCACGCCATCCAGCCATCCTTCCATCGGCTCCACAGACAGCCAGCCCGGTTTTTTCAGAACTTTGTACTCTGCCTTTAAATCACTCCGGCTATATAGGGTGACGGATGCTCTGGTACAGTCCGGATTTAAGAAATCCTTTAATTTCATCGTGTTATCCAGCCACGGGCTTCCTTCCGCATGCTGCGCCGTGCCGTCTGCTGCCACAAGGATGGATCTTTTCTTTAATGGTATGACCCGCATAACGACTGGATTCCTGCATTCATCTTCATTCCAGTGTGTAAATCCAATATGCTGTGACATTCCCATTCCATACCATCTTCCCTGATCCATCTGATGATACATTTCCACAGCTTTTCGATCCTGTTCCATGCATCTTTCCACTTCATCCCCATAATCATTGGCACAGACCGCACCAAGATTAGCATAATAATGATTCCAGCCTGCAAGAATCTGCATCTTCACAAGATTCATTGTCCCAAATGCCGGATAATATACAAGCGCGATAAATGCGGACAGATTCTGCGGATTCGTTTTTTCAATTGTTTCATATACGTCCTGCAGTTTTTTCAAAAGCTGCTCTTCTTCTTCGAAGATCCTGCTGCTTTCCTTTTCCTGCACCGGATGATACGTCTCCGGGTTCAGTGCTTCCGGCCTTCTTCTGTGGATGATTTTTGTGTACTGCTCTAAAATGTCTGCAATAGTGTCCTGTGTCTCTTCTTCCACAGAACCGAATTGCTGTCTCACCCACTTTCTGGTGTACTCCTGCGTGCAGTTAAGCGCCCTGCTTCCCCAGCGATCAAAGTCATACGCCATGTCCAGAAAAAAGCTCAGTGGAAATTCCTGTGTGGCGATGTCTCCGACATTTACCATCCAGAGTTCCCGCACACCAAAATCGTATGCCATACTCATCTGCTCCCAGATTTTCGGCAGATAAGAACTGTTGATCCACTCATAGGAAACCGGCCATCCGTGGTAGTCCAGATGATAATACATACCATAGCCGCCCGCATGTTTTCGCATCTCTTCTGTTGGAAGTGTCCGGAGATTTCCATAGTTATCATCACAGAGCATCAGAATCACATCCTCTAACTCCTCTGCTCCCATTAGTCCCTTTGTTTTTTCATTTCCATAGAAAAATTCTTCTACTTCTTTGTATAAGGCTATCATGCGCGGAACCTTGGTCAGATCAGGATTTACACGTTCCTGAATCAGTTTTTTCTGCGTTTTCAGTACATCCCGCAGCAACTGAATATTATCTTCCAGTGTTGCATTCTTTCCCATGATCGCAGTATCCGCTTCTCCACGCATGCCGACGGTGATTACATTTTCAAACTTTCCGCTTCTTTTCAGTCCATCTTCCCAGAATTTTGTAATTCCCTCTCTGTTTGTTCTGAAATTCCAGGCATCTCCGTAAACAGAATTCTTACCTCTGAGATATTTGTATTCTTCCCCCTGCCTTAAGCACGGCTCATGATGTGACATTCCCATAATAATTCCGTATTCATCTGCAAGCTCCGCATTTAAGAGGTCCGGTCCATCATCTGCAAATCTTGCGCTCCACATAGCCGGCCAGAGATAATTTCCTTTTAATCTGAGTAAAAGTTCAAATACATGATCATAAGCTTTTGCATTAAAGCCGCCAAAATTATGATTGCACCAGTTTCCAAATGCCGGCCATTCATCATTAATAAAAAATCCCCGGTATCTGACGGATGGCTCTTTGCTGATACAGGCCATGTCTTCCCTCAGTTCTATCTTTTCCTGCTTTGGCGGCATCAGTCCGCACCAGTCGACAAACGGTGAGACTCCCAGCATTTCCGATAAATGAAAAAGGCCATAAATCGTTCCTCTTTTGTCGCTCCCGGCAATTACAAGAAGGTTCGATTTTGTCCTGTTTTTTATTTCAGGAAAAATCCATGCATAGCATTCTCTCTTTTGTTCCAGCTCTTTTAATTCCGCACTCCCGGCTTCTTCCAGCTTTTTCAGGAAGCTGCTTTTTCCTTTCGTCGCGGCAATGATCGTCCAGTCCTCCCCGCTGCTTTCCAGTGTTTCCGGTATCTCTTTTTCTACCAGAATCTGCGGTTTCTTTCCCGATACAAGTTCCACATCGTGTGCTACCTTTTCCGTAACTCTGATTACGCCCGGAAAGGCACTTTGCTCCAGACAAATTCTCATAGGATTCCCTCCCGTATTTTATAAAAAGCCCCCATCTGTTTACTGGTTATCACCATTGTAAACAAATAGGGGCCTTCGGACTATTTAGTTCTTGTCATTCAATATGCAAAAATTGCTATTCTTTTTGTTCATTCGTTGATCGAGCTCTTTCTGTAAATCCTCAAAATAGCTCTGTGGATCGCATGCGTTGTATGCTTCCATATAGGAATTCCATGTTTCTTCAAAATTCTGTGCCAGAATCACCTGCGGAAGCCACCGGTGTTTTACTTCATCCATCCGTTCCAGTGTCTGTCCTGCCTGTGTATTTGATGTCAGTGAATTGGTATACGAATACATGGGATACCACACTCCCGGCGCATCATTTCTCCCAAGCATATCTACATAGTTTGTTACTCCATACGCCTCAAAACATTCCTGTATATCCCGGGGCTGGCTTTTCCAGAATTCTACCGGTTGATTTTCCGGCGAAAATGCATTGATTCCATCTGACAGCATTCCTTCACTCCTTGGAAAATAGGAATATGTACAAAAATGCGTCTTTTTCAGTTTCCGATCATTTACCCTTACGCCCTGCTCCTCATTCAGATAAAATATTCCGTTTTCGTCTATCGAATAATCCAGATTTTCTTCTCCCCAGAAACGTAATTTCGTAATCTCCGGATCAAGGAGGTTATTTACAAACTGCATTGCCCCTTCCGGGTCTTCACAGGAAATGGTAATAGAAAGTCCTGACGCGGTATCCAGCTCTGCTGATCTTGCCGTATGCCACTGATTCTTTACTTTTTTGTCTATTGTTATCGGAAGTGGCACATAATCACATCCATAACTGCGCAGATTTCCGGAATCATACGCTGTCTGTATGGCATAATAAAACTGCCATCTTTGATCCACCATACCAAGAACAGCACCTGTGGACAGCTTATCCAGATATTCTTCATAAGTATCCAGAAATGTTTCCGGGCTGATCATTCCTTTTTTGTATTCTTCATTTAATTTCTGATAGTATCTTTTGGCTGTCGGTGTTGTATTATAGTCAATGACCTGCAGTGTATCTGGATCTACGATGCAGCTCCCATCATTCGGATATCCATCCAGAAATTGAGGAACATTCTCCAGACAAAAGTATCTCCAGTCATCGCATAAAATAGCAAACGGAATATTCGGTGTTCCATTTTCCAGACAGGGATTTGCTTCCTGATACCGTTCCAGAAGATCAAAATATTCATCCACCGTCGTGATTTCCGGATAGTCTGCCCATTTCAAAACTCTTGTCTGAATCCAGAAAGCTTCTCCGCTGTGGATTACTTCCGTGTCCTGTCCCTGTGAAACTCCGAATTGTGGAATCCAGTAGATATGTCCGTCTGCCTGCCGAAACAGGTCCCACTGTTCCTCTGTCAGATAATTTTTTATATTGGGATAATTGTCCCAGTATTCGTCAATGGGAATCAGTGCTCCTGCATCATATAATTTACTTTCGCCGGAAATAAAATCCGGATACTCGCCGGCTGCAATATAAGCATTCAGTGCATTATCCTTTGTCTGTCCTTTCAGCCATGTTTCTTCACAATCGGCTCCGATCTGTTCAGCGATCTTCTTTTTCATATCATTATCCGAAGTGATCTCTTCCCCTGTTGTTGAAAAAAAGGCCGTATAATGACGGATCTGATTTCTGCTGTTCTGGCTCTGGTACAGGAGAGCAGCTATTCCAGCTATCATCAGACTCCCTGCCAGTAATAATATTGTTGTTTTTTTCTTCATTCTTTTCCCCTGTCTCATTTCCTCTTTCTATTTGTTATAATAAGCACCTGATATTCTGCAATAATACTTGCTAAAAATAACACCTAGGCCTCTGGCTTAGATATTGTCATTATTGTTTTTATTTTATTGCTTTCTACTTCTTGCACACCAAGGGCAGCCCCATGTTAGCCACTTCAATTAAATAAGCAAGCTAAAACCTGTAATAAAAAGAGCCTGACGCATCAGGCTCTTTCAAGGTGTTGTCCGAAGACGGCCACCGCAATTCATAACTATAATGTACCACACAGGGTGAAATCCTGCAAGAAATTTTAAGAGTTATATGTTTTTCCTTTCAGCAGTTCTGCCGCAAGTGCCTCATTGATATCATCGGACAGATTGTTTTCCTCCGGTTTGCCGAAATATGTTTCCATTGCATAGCTTAAGGTATCAAACGCACCGGAAATGACCTACTGGAATGGTACAGACATCGAATATTCTGGATCCAGGAACGCAACGTCTGCCTGTGCAAAAATGATCTTACAGCAGTTGGAAACCAAACCGCCCTGTTTTATTCGTGGATCTTTCTGGTATTGCACATTTTAACAAATTCCGGATCAAAATGCTTGACCGCAGTTCCCTGATAGCCAAGATCCAGTGAACTGATTTTCTGCATCTCCTCTTCAGTCAGTGTAAAATCCCATATCTGGAAATTCTCTTCGATTCTCGCTTTGTGAACCGATTTCGGAATGACTACAACGCCGCGCTGTACATTCCAGCGCAGAACTACCTGTCCTACGGTCTTTCTGTGTGCGGCAGCGATTTCTTTTACCATCTCGTTGTCAAACGGATTGTGGCGTCCTCCGCCGAGCGGTGCCCATGCCTCCGGCACGATCTGGTACTCTTCCATGACTTTTAATGCAGACTCCTGTGCGAAGTACGGATGCATTTCAATCTGGTTTACCATCGGACGGATCGCTACCGTTTCGCAGAAGTTGGTCAGCACATGCGGATAAAAATTGGAAACACCGATGGCTCTTAACTTTCCTTCTTTGTATGCATCTTCCATGGCACGCCATGCGCTGAAATAATCTTTCATTGCCTGGTGCAGAAGATAAAGATCAAGATATTCCACGCCCAGTGTCTCAATTGAATGGTCGATGGCTTTCTTTGCCATTTCATAATTCTGCATATCCTGCACCCACATCTTGGATGTGATGAACAGCTCTTCGCGGGTACAGATTCCTTCCGCAATCGCCTCACAGACAGCTTCCCCAACGGCGTCTTCATTCGTGTAGGAAGCCGCTGTGTCGATCAGACGATAGCCCGCCCGGATGGCATTTAAAACAGATTCTTTACACTCTTCTTTATCTCTTACCTGAAAAACTCCAAAACCCTCCATCGGCATTTTTACACTATTTGTCAATACTTTATATTCCATTTTTTGTTTCCCCTTTCTTATTGAATAAATGCAGTAAACACATGCTCTTCCATCTTCGGCAGACCGTATTTATTTTATTTCTGGCTGTCCAGATCAATCTTCATATTCGCGTATGCTGCCAGTTTCTCTTCATCCGGGTAATAGTAGCGCACGTTTTTGTTCAGGCCTGCCATTTGTTTCATCTCTTCTTCCGTCAGTTCGAAATCAAAGATATCGAGGTTTACCTTGATGTGCTCCGGATTGGTCGATCCCGGGATGACGATGTTTCCAACCTGTGTATGCCATCTTAAGATGACCTGTGCGGTGCTCTTTCCATATTTTTCCGCAAGCTCTTTGACAACCGGCTCCTCAAGCAGTGCATGATCGCCGTGTCCTAACGGATACCATGCCATCACGCAGCAGCCGCACGGTGCAAGTGCTGCGATGGTTTCTTCATCGCGGTAATACGGATGTGCTTCCATCTGGATCACATGCGGTTTGATCTCGCACTCATCCAGCAGCTTTTTCAACTTTTCGCCCTGGAAATTGGAAATACCGATCGATTTGATTTTGCCCTCTTTGTATGCCTTTTCCAGTTTACGGTATCCTGCCATGAAATCGCCTGCAGGCTGATGGATAAACATCAGATCGATGTAGTCGGTTCCAAGCAGTTCCAGACTCTTTTCTACGGTTCCTTCTGTCAGATACTGGCTTACCCAGATTTTGGTGGAGATGAAAATGTCCTCTCTTGCCACACCGGATCTTTTGATTCCGCGTCCGACCGCGCGCTCATTCATGTAAGCCTGTGCCGTGTCGATCATGCGGTATCCGCAGGCTAATGCGTCCACAACCGCCTGCTCTGCCTGGTCTGGTGTCATCATAAAAGTTCCGATTCCCACTGCCGGGATCTGTACCTGATTGCTTAATGTAAAGTTCATCATCATAACCTCCCTGTTTTATTTTGATGTGTGATATTTTGTTATTTCCCTGTCTTTGTAGCTTTAGCTTATCACCCGGGAGTTGCTACCGATCAAGGACTTTTTTTAAAAAATTTCTAAAATCTAATCGTTCATTCCTATTTCGTATCGACTGAAATATTTACAAAAACGTCATATCATGAATTCCGTTGTCCATGATATGACGTTTTTCCTCTCAGCATTCGGTTTTCTATCTTTTTATCTTTTCAATCCTGCACTCATGTTCTTTCGTCTTTTTATTGTAGTTAATTCCCACCAGAAGAATATTTCCTGTATATTCCAGAATAGAATCCGGATATTTTTTATCCCAGATCTGCTCTATGGCGGTATCTGTGCTTTTGTTCCACTTAAGTTCTACCAGCAGCGCCGGATAACTTGTTCTGTATTCCGGTTTCGGAAGATAAACAAAATCTGCAAAACCGCGTCCGGTCGGCAGCTCTCTTACGGGTTGGAAATAATACTGCATAGAGCTTAAATATGCTATCGTAAGCACGCTGCTCAGGGAATTTTCATCATTATATTGGATCACCGAACTGTACTCCTGATGAATTCGCTCTATCCCATCTGCTACCGCTTTTTCATCCATATCCAGGGTTGCATCCAGCAAATCTGCGGATTCCTTCTGAAAAGTAATCATTTCATTCCATTTATTGCGTTTCACCGCATTGTTTAATTCATGTCTGATTTCCTCATTTGGAATAAAAACCTGCTCCCTGTCCTGATCGTAAGCCAGATATCCCAAGTGGATCAGATACGTCAGTACATCATCCCGGTTGGCGAAGCTTACGGTATCATTCTGGAAAGATGTCACATCCACATCCACGGCGGCCCCCGACATCATTTCTATAATTGCCGCCCGCAGTCCGTCGAAATTCATGTTAATCAGTGGCACGATTGCTTCATAGCTGCCGGTATTGGACCAGTAGCTTTTATATTTTCCATTCAGCATCAGGCTGACAACGGCTTTTGGATTATATACCTGATACCCTTCCAGAGAATATCCATCATACCATAATTTCACCTGCTCATAGATCTGTCCGTACCTGTCGCATAAATCATGCACTTCCTCTTCTGTAAAGCCAACATACGGTGCCATTCTTCCTGCATCCAGCATGGTAAATTCTTCAAAATTGTTGAGAGCGGACTGTGTCTTTAATTTCTTGATCGGCAGAATTCCTGTCAGATACGCCAATGCAATATATTTTGACGGTTCTGACCCTTTAAACATGCCACGCAGAAAATCAATATACTCTTCCTGTACTTTATGATTCTGTGCCTCATCACGGATCAGTACATCCCATTCATCGATGATGACAACAAATTTGTTTCCGCTGGCAGCCTTGATATAAGACATCGCACCATAAGCAGTTTTTACCGTATCCGGAATCAACTCTCCGTACTTTTCCTTCAGTTCCTGCAGGATCCCATGATTGATATATTCCACAACGCAATCCGCATTTCCGGCATCCATCATGCACCACTGGACATCAAAATGAATCACATCATACTGATTCAGATGTTTTTCAAAGGACTCTGCCTTATGGATCGCATAGTCCGCAAACAGTTCTCTGGAATCACTGCCTTTGCTGTAATATGCCGAAAGCATCTCCGCTGTGATCGACTTTCCGAAACGTCTGGGACGACTGCTGCAGATAAATTTCGATGTAGTACTGATCACTCTGTTGGTGTATTCCAGAAGCGGTGTTTTATCTACATAAATTTCCGAATGAATGACTTCCGAAAATGCTTCATTTCCCGGATTTAAAAATCTTCCCATTGCGTCCTCCTGTTCACATTTTTTCTGACTGATACATTCATTATACACGGAAAAAACGCGGATTGGTAGACTTTATCTTTTAAAAAATGCTGCACCACGGATTCTTTTTCCATGGTACAGCATTTCCAAAATTTCTATTCTTGATTAAATATCCAGCGCCGCATGATACCCCTGATATACGGCATTGGTGATGGTAGATACACGTCTTGCGTCTCCGATCACGCGTACAAACGGCGCGGTATTACGGAGCTGCTCTACAACGTCGGTTCTTGCTCTCTGGCCGAGGGCGCAGATGACGGTGGTTCCTTCTACGAGGTGGCGCTCCCCATTCGCGTCGGTGCACCATACGCCTTCCGGGGTGATCTCCTCGGCGCGGTAACCGGTGTGGACGGCTTTGACCTGTTTTTCGATTTCTTTTAAGAGCAGCGGGCGGTGGCGGACGTTTGCATCCGGGGCGAGGGCGTCGCGCATTTCGACGAGCTGGACTTCTTTTCCTTCCATGCCAAGAGAGATCGCACACTCGCATCCGGCGAGGCCGCCGCCCATGACAACGACTTTGTCGGAAATCTTGTCGAGATTGCGGTACAGCTCATTGACAACGACAACCTGCTCTCCATCCATGCCTTTGATCGGCGGAACAAGCGGACGGGAGCCTGCGGCGATGATGAGGGCATCCGGTGCTTCTTTCTCGACGTACTCCGGTGTTACCTCGGTGTTGAGGCGGATTTCCACACCTGCATTTCTTGCGAAACGCTCGTAGGTCTCGGTCAGCGCGAACATTTCCCGTTTGAACGGCAGGGCAATTTCGCTCTTTAAGATACCGCCGAGCGCTACTTCTTTCTCGCAGAGCACCACGCTGTGGCCTCTTCTTGCTGCAGTCCATGCAGCATACAGTCCGCCAGGGCCTCCTCCTGCGATGAGGACTTTTTTCTTCACCGGAGCCGGCTGTACTTCATCGCCCTCCATCTCTCTTCCGATCAGCGGATTGACGGTGCATCGTCTCGTGCCGGTTGCCGCACGCTCTGCCATACAGGTGAAGCACCGCAGGCAGTGCACGATATCTTCGGAACGGTTTTCCATGACTTTGCGCGGCAGGAATGGATCTGCGAGAAGGGCTCTTGCCATGTAAACAACATCGGCTTTTCCGGATGCGATGATCTCTTCCATCTGCGCCGGATCATTCAGACCGCCGATCGTTGCGACCGGAATGGAACAGTTCCAGGCTCGGCACAGCGCCGTGGCGGGAAATCGCATCAGCCGCATACGTTGCAGATGCCAGGGAATTTAAGACTGCGGTATCCAGATGATACGCATGGGAACCGTCGGTTACCGGGTGTACCATGCACTCGCTGACGGTGACAGCTGCTGCTCCGCCCTTTGCGCGAAGCTCATAGAATGCTGCGGACTTCGGTCCGATACATCCGTCGTTCGTGATATCAGTTCCGCCCATCGGTGCGGAAAACATGCGGTGCGGGAAGGTCTTTCCTGCAATGGTAATCGGGCTGCAAAGGTGTGGGTAATCGTATTTCATTTTTGCTTCCTCCTCTTTTTTAAATCTGTAAAATACCCCATTTTTTTTATTCAAACAGCATCCCCGGAAGGAAATGCAGTTTTTTGCCAATCGTTCTGGCAATGAATCCGACCAGAAGAGCTGCTACGATGGTTCCCTCGCGGACACCGTTCAGCTCACGCGCCAGGAAGAACGAAGCGGCAGCGGCAATGACGGCCATCGAAACATCGAATGCGATTTTCGTCACACCGAACTCCGTTTCCCATCTGGCAACAACCGCGCGGACAAAGGATTCGCCCGGCAGCATGACAACATCAGCGAGCACTTCCATGTAAACACCGACGCCGAGGATCAGACATCCGATCAGAAGATAAGCAACTTTTGCCGCATACATCTGCGGATTCAGTGCGTTTAACAGAATCATACTGAAATCAATAAAAAATCCAAAGGCAATGGATACCGGGATCTGAAGAAGGGATTCCGGTTTGAAATTCTTTCCGAGAATCACAATCTGGAGAACGATCAGCAGGATGCTGAAGATGATCGTAAAGCTGCCGAGAGATAATGCAAAGTTAAGACTTAATACGTAAGGGATCGAAGAGATCGGAGACGTTCCGAGATTTGCTTTGGTGATGAGCGCAACCCCGAGGGAGTTTACAAACAGTCCCGCAAGGAAAATCAGGTAACGTTTCAGAAGGTCTTTTTTGTTGTTTGTCATAGGTGCAGTTCAAATCCTTTCCTCATAATTGTAATTCTTTGTTATCTTACCACCAACCGCAAAACATGTCAACTTTTACATGTTTTATTTTACTTGTTTTTCCTGTGGATTTTCCGGCGAAGCTGTGCTATACTCAAAAACACAAAAGCAAAACGGTTTTGAAAAATTATTTGGATAAAGGAGTTTCATGCGAATGGGAACTTTGAAATATGCGATTCTCGGACTTTTGAACCGAAATGAAATGACAGGCTATGAACTGTCGAAAGAATTTGAGACAACCTTATTTGAATTCTGGAATGCGAAACACAGCCAGATTTATCCGGAACTGAAATCACTGAACGCCGAGGGGCTGATCCAGTATCGGGTGGAAATTACAGGAAATGTGCTGGAAAAGAAGGTCTATACGATCACCGATGAAGGACGGCGCGATTTTTCGGAATGGGAGGAAACGCTCTGCCCGATCCAGACGGCATCTAAGGATGAATCCCGTTTGCGGCTCTTCTTCCTCGACGGCGCCTCACCGGATTTCCAGCAGCGATTTCTTGCCGACCAGCTTTCCCAGCATCAGAAGCATCTGGAACATCTGCTGGAAAACCAGAAAAAATTTGATGAAATCCCGCCTGCGGATGACCGCGCGTTTTCGGATTATCTCGTCCTGCGCGGCGCGGTGTACCGGGAAGAAGCTGCGCTGCAGTGGATTCAGGAATGCATCAAGCTCAGCGGGCAGCGGTCTGCGGAATCAAAAAAATAATTAAAAAATGCAGAGAACCTGTTTTTTCGGTTCTCTGCATTTTTTATAAACGTATTTATACTTATTTCTCCATTTCCTTTTTGATTGCTCCAAGCAGCTCCTCATACGTCTCATACGCCGGAATCTGCGGATAGTCGGCTTTGATTTTATCGGTCGAGCGGAACAGGAAGCCTGCCTTACTTGCCTGAATCATGCCGAGATCATTATAGGAATCGCCGCTTGCGATCGTTTCGAATCCGATAGACTGCAGTGCTTTGACCGTGGTGAGCTTCGACTGCTCGACTCTCATCTTAAAGCCGGTGATCTCTCCGTCGTCTGCGACTTCCAGGGAGTTGCAGAACAGGGTCGGATAGCCGAGTTTTTTCATCAGCGGTGCGGCAAACTCCGTGAAGGTGTCGCTGATCAGGATCACCTGGGAGAAGGTGCGCAGCTCGTCGAGGAACTCTCTTGCGCCCGGCAGTGGATCGATCTTCTCAATCGTAGCCTGAATCTCTTTCAGTCCCAGGCCGTGCTCTTTTAAGATTCCAAGTCTCCATCTCATCAGTTTATCGTAATCCGGTTCGTCGCGTGTCGTTTTTTTGAGTTCCGGGATTCCGCTTGCCTCTGCAAACGCGATCCAGATCTCCGGTACCAGTACTCCTTCTACATCCAGGCATGTAATATACATTGTTATGATCCCCTTTCCTGCGCTGCCCGTCTCGTTTGCCAACGGGATTTTTGTTTTTCACAGCATCACTTTACCACACTATATCACAGAATGTGCATCTCTGCAATTTCTATTGTATGTAAAAATAACACCAAATTTGATCACTTTTACAGCAAAACCGCCTTCCCGGAATCCTTTTCTTCCGGCAAAAGGCGGTTTATTATCGTATTTTATCTGTTCTTTAATGCGTCCCGGATCCGGTCGAGTGCCTCGGTCAGGGTTGCGCGCGGGCAGGCGATGTTGATCCGCTGGAAGCCGCGTCCGCAGTCCCCGAAAATCTTGCCGCTGTCAAGCCACAGCTTCGCCTTGTTGATGATCAGGTCTTCCAGTTCATCGACCGAAAGCCCCGTCCCGCGGAAATCAAGCCATACAAGGTACGTTCCTTCCAGGTCGATCATCTTCACGCCCGGAAGCTGCTCCTCCACATACTGTTTTGTGAATTCCGCATTTGCCTTCACGTAGGAAAGCATCGCCTCATACCACTCTTCGCCCTTGTTGTACGCTGTCTGGCAGGCCACAAGACCCATCACGCCAAGCTGGCTCGTTCCGGCAGCATCGAGCTGTTTCTGGAATTTCGCGCGGAGTTCCGGGTTGGCGATAAAGATATTCGACATCATCATGCTCGCCAGGTTGAACGTCTTGCTCGGCGCGGTGCAGGTAATGGTGATATCCTCGTACTCTTTTTTGATTCCGGCAAACACCTGATGCTCGCCTTTGAAAATGAAATCCCCATGGATCTCATCACTCACAACGGTCACGCCATACTGCACGCAGAGATCGCCGATCACAGTCAGCTCCTCTTTCGTCCAGACTCTTCCGACCGGGTTGTGCGGGTTGCAGAGGAAGAAAAGCTTCACGTTTTCGGATTTCAGCTTCTCCTCAAAATCAGCCACATCCATGTGATAGCGGTTGTCGTCGCCGAGCACCAGCGTGCTGCTGACGACTCTTCTGCCGTTATCTGCAATGACCTCGGAAAATGGATAGTAAACCGGCGACTGAATCAGCACAGCATCGCCTGGCTCAGTGTAGGCCTTGACTGCCATCGCAAGTGCAAACACAACGCCCGGCGTTTTGACCAGCCACTCTTCTTTCGGCTCCCAGCTGTGATGGCGTTTCATCCATCCCGCAACGGCCCCAAAATACGGAGTCTGCGCATCACTGTATCCGTAAATGCCCATTTTCGCACGCTCCACCAGAGCATCCTCGATGTAGGAGGATGTCTCAAAATCCATATCCGCCACCCACAGCGGCAGCACGTCGGCTGGCATACCGCGTTTTACTGCGAAGTCATATTTTAAACAGTCCGTATTTCTCCGATTGATGATTCTGTCAAAATCAAGATTTCTTTCCGCCATTTTTCTCTTCCTCGATTTCTGCAAAGACCTTCGTAAGCTCGCCGATCAGGTCCTCGATATTTTCAATTCCGACGGAGAAGCGAAGGGTGCTCTCCGTAATTCCGTTCCGCTCGCGGATTTCTTTCGGCACATCGGCATGGGTCTGTGTTGTCGGATACGTCACGAGTGTCTCCACGCCGCCGAGGCTCTCCGCAAAACGGATCATTCTTACTTTTTCCAGAATGGCAAGGGCAAACTCTTTGCTCTCGAGCTGAATCGTCAGCATCGCGCCGAAGCCTCTTGCCTGTTTTTTCATGATCTCGTGGCCCGGGTGATCCGGCAGTCCCGGATAGATCACTCTTGTGACTGCTTTCTGCTTCTGCAGCCATGCAGCAATCTGTTTTGCATTCTCCTGGGAGCGTTCCATGCGGATGCCTAAGGTTTTCATACCGCGCAGTACCAGCCAGCAGTCAAACGGAGCAAGACCTGCACCTGTTGTCTTAATCAGGAAACGCAGTTTTTCCTGAATATCTTCACGGTTTGTCACGATAAAGCCTGCCAGCGTATCGTTGTGGCCGCTTAAGTATTTCGTGCCGCTGTGGATGACAACATCTGCACCGAGATCAAGCGGATTCTGGAAATATGGGGACATAAAGGTGTTGTCCACGATCAGAATCAGGTTGTGGCGTTTTGCAATATCCGCCATCTTTCGGATGTCGGTTACGTTCATCATCGGGTTCGTCGGAGTTTCGATGTAGATTGCTTTTGTATTTTCTTTCACATAGCTCTCCACGTCATCACGGCAGCAGTCGATGCTGGAAAACTCGACGCCGTTTTTCTCGTTGACGTTGTGGAACAGACGAATGCTGCCGCCGTACAGATCGGAGTCCGCAATGATGTGATCGCCCTGGCGGAACATTTCCATCAGAAGAGAGATCGCTGCCATGCCGGAGCTTAATGCAAACGCATCAATTCCGTTTTCCAGCACAGCCACCATTTTTTCCAAATGCTCTCTGGTCGGGTTCTGCAGTCTGCTGTAATCAAAGCCGGTGCTCTGTCCTACGCCCGGATGCGCATACGTTGCGGTCTGATAAATTGGGTAGCTGAGTGCGCCGTAGTGGCTACACTGTCCCTCGTCCTCTTCTAAATGGATACATTTTGTGTCAATTCCTCTTGCCATATGAATAATCTCCTGTTATTTCGTAATTTCTCTTTCTATACTAATCTGATAGGTTTTATAACGTAACCTATCATAACAGAAAATGCGGCGTTTGTATATTCCCTTTTTTCTTTGACTTGTTATAAGTTTTTCCTATAACTATCATAAAAAAACGCCGCCAGAAGATTTTTCTCCCGGCGGCCGCCTCTTGCATCTATATTTTAAATAAGTTCCGCACAGATCGGATAATGATCAGAAAGGCACACACCGTCCTTCTGCTCTGTCCATTTTTCCACCTTTTTCAGTTCCCAGTCCCCTTTGAGAATGATGTAGTCAATCGAGCACTGCGGATCGTTCGGATCATCGCGATGATAGTTGTGGAAGGTAATGCCGATTCCTTCCGTCGCATTCACAAGACCGGCAGTTTCCCTCAGCGGTTTCATCTCTTCGCTGTCCGGCTCGGCATTGAAGTCGCCGCTAAGAATCACCGGCACATCGGCAAATGCTTTCTCTGCTCTCAGATGTGCGAGAATCTGCTCCAGGCCAAGCTTTCTCGCCCCGGCGCACTCGTGATCCAGATGGGTGTTGATGACGCGGAACACTTTTCCGGTCTCCATATCCTCAAATACCACATCCGTCGCAGTACGCGGGCACATACTCTGTACCGGATAGCGGGATCCAGGCACGTACGGTGTCGGTGACAGCCAGAAGGTTTCCAGGCTCACACTCTGAAAACGTTCTTTCCGATAGGCAATGATCATTGCCTCACCGGTCAGATCCTTTTCTCTTCCACATCCGGCAATGTAATATTCTGTCAGATTTTCCTTCAGCCAGGCAGCCACATGCGGCAGTACCTCCTGAAAACCGATGATATCCGGCTTTTCCTGTCTGATTTTTTCCAGAATCAGCGGTCTGCGGTAGATAAAATTATTGGCTCCATCCTGGCCAAAATCACAGCGAATATTAAATGTTACATATTTCATCGTAAAACCCCTCTTTTCATTTGTTTTCCTAACCCTTATTTTTGCTGGAAAGCGCTATGCTTTCTCTCCTTTTTCTTCGTATTCACACGGCGCAGACACGCATAGCGCAGCTTCAGCCGCATTTTCCAGCTGCAGCCCGGTACCGGCTCCATCAGCTTTTCCAGAAAATGGTTCAGCGTACGTTCCTCATAAGGAGACAGCAGAATCTCACCGTAGATATGTTTCTCGATCAGATGGCAGACACGCGTATATTCGCCTGGCTCGACCGCCGGAAATCTGCGGGCGAGTTCTGCATCGGTTGCTGCTGTTTCCCAGCCAAGACCGGCATCTATGCCCCACAGACAAAGATACTGGTAAATTCTTGCTTCCGTTCTTCGGATCCGCCTGCCCGGCCGCTCCTTCTGCTGTTTCTTTGCCGCCGGTCCAAGGCAGATGATCCGCGCCGCCTCCGCCGCAATCACAAGCAGCGTCAGCAGAATCAGAAGCACGCCAAGCAGCCCGAGAAGAAACAGCGAAACACTGCGCAATACCGGAAGAACAGCTTCGCCTGCCTTGCTCTTTCGGTTTTCCACACCGGTAATCTGCTCCGCCGACAGCGAATTGTTCTCCAGCACCACATTCTTCTGTACAGAATCTGGACTTCCGACCATTTTCTGAAGAGATGCAACATTATAATAGTACCCCGGTGTCACATCCGCCGGAAGCCATCCGATGCCGTCGAAGTAAATCTCCACCCACGCATGGGCATCGTTTCCGGTCAGCTCCGCCTGGCCTTTTTCCCCTGTCGGAGCCGATTCCGAAAGAAAATATCCTTCCACATACCGTGCCGGAATGCCCTTCGCACGGAGCGCCTCCACTGCGGTCGACGCATACAGCATCGCATTTCCTTCCTTTGACTCATCCAGGAACCAGAATACCGGATCCTCGTCTTCCGGAATCGCTCCCGGATTTTCGCTGTACGTTACGCGGCTCTCCAGCACCTTTCGGATCCGGCCAAGCGCACTGTAGATGCCGTCCGTTTCCGATGGATCCTCTTCCCAGAAAACTTCCTGCATTTTATCGTACATCGTCTGGTCAACTGCCGTGTAATGGTCGTAAACAAACGTACGGTAAACGGACTCCGCCTCGCTGTACGTTTTCTGCTCCTCCGTTTCCGGGTTTTCCACCCAGGAAACGGCCACAACAAGCTCCGCCGGACGGGAGGATGACACCTCTGTCATACCGTAGTTCTGTTTTCCAAACAGGCCTTTTGCGTCCAGAAACTGATCTTTTTTCTCCGATGCCGCGCCGCTGGTTGTGATCTTTTTCAGCGAAGCAGGCGCATAAATGTAGTAGCGCGATGCTCCCGTATTTTCCACATAAACCCGGTTCGCTTCCGGCTTATCTTCCTCATCCCCGAGTGCATAATACTGCGCCGTCTGTGTCAGCGGATCAAAGTTCTTTTTCGCCAGCCATTCCAGCATGCCCGACGATGTACCGCGGTACGATTCGCCGGAAAGCGGCTCCCATACGCCATTCGCATACGTTCCGCCGACATAACCCTTAAAATACAGATTTTTCTTCTGTTCGGAACGGATCGCCAGCACCGGTTCCTCTCCCGCATGGAGCGTGTCTGCTTCATACAGATTTCCTTCCGGCAGTCCGTCCTTTCCATACCGAATCTCATAGATCTTCTGTTTCGTATCGCCCAGAAGCTGTGTGAAAAACGGAATCCTTTCCTGCGGCAGCAGTATTGCCGGAAGCAGGAAAACCAGAAGGCAGGCCAGCAGTCCTGCACAGTTGCTCTTCCACTGCGCATGTGACTTGCTTCCAAGCCCGAGGCCGATCATTCCTGCACTTAAGAATGCTGCCGATACCGGATGGAATACATCTAAGAGAAGCGGAATCAGAATGCCGGCTGCACAGATCAGAGAACCCAGGGTGCGGTGCTTTCTTTTCAGCAGCAGCATCCAGAGAACTTCTATCACAAGCACGGATACAACAAGTGTGACCGCCCAGATTTCACGGATTCCTGCGATAGCCATGTACGCTGCCGTGCCGCCGTCACGCGCTGCACTCCACCGTTCCGCTGCGATCCGCCAGAAGCCCTGCAGGCCGCGGATGCTCTGCGGGATTCCGGCAAGCAGCCACACCACCGCAAAGGAAATAATCTGGATTCCATCGCTTCTTTTCTTTTTCTGTTTTAATACCTCTGCCGCACAGCAGCAGAGCATGCCGAACGCAAGTCCGATCAGCAGTACCAGGTGTCCCGGCGCTGCATCACCCCAGATGTTCTGCAGCATTTCCATGATTCCAAATGCAATAAAGAATACCGGAATGACCGCTGTGACACCGGTCAGTTTTGTTCCCTCCGGAAGGATTTCCAGTGTGGGAATCTGTTGTTTTTGATTGTTCCAATTCTTCATACTGCTCCTAGCATATGATTCTCTCGCATTCCCCGGCCTCCCATCTGCTTGGGAGTTCCAGACGCTCGCACGTTCCGGCCGTGCTGGTTTTGATGTGTTCCGTTTCCGTTGCCGCAAGCACTGTAACATCGATTTTTCCGTTCAGTGCGCCAGGATTCGGCATATCATCACCGGCTGCAAACAGAATCAGTTTTGTGAAGCGCTCTTCCATATGATTCATTTCAAAATAGCGGAGTCCCGTGCCGCTCATTTCCTGTACCGGCACACTGAGCCACAGTGCGATGAGCTGCTGAAATGCACTGCGGTTTCTGACTTCCTCTATTTTCAGGCCCTGCGGCGTCGGAAATGCAAAGCCGAAGACCGTATTCTGCCGCAGCAGTTCCTCGCCGATTGCGACCGTATAGCCGATCGCTGCGTTGATCTGCTCCGCCGCGTGCTTCTGTTTCAGCTGATTTTGTCCGAAATCCGGCAGCAGCACAGTATTGTAATGCGCAGGATCACTCGCCTGACGCAGGATCAGGCTGTCTGTCTTGCTCGATAGTTTCCAGTGAATCGATCGGACGTCATCTCCCGGCGTATAATCCCGGATATCAAACATTTCACTTGGATCGCTTCCCTTTCGGTTCTGAACCATTCCGGTGTAATTGGGAATACCGGCCGCCGTGCGGGAAAGCTGCACCTGAAGCCGGCGGTGTTTCGGATAAACGACGGCGCTCGCAAGTTCCAGCGTATCAATCTCCGTGCAGAACAGTCTTAAAAAGTCATACGCCCGGATCTGGCTGCATGTAACCTCAATTTCTCCGCAGAGCGGAATCGTTTCTTTCATCGCAAAACAATTGGCCCGGCCCGACAGCGGCAGGATCAGTCTCGTCTGCTCTGTCGTCTGGAACATTTCATTCTGGATGGTGAGGTCCATCTGGATACAGCGCAGAAACCACGGACTCTTCTGCGTTCTGACCGTAATTTCAAGCGGAAGCTCTTCGCCTCCGCGCACGCCTTTTCCGACCTTCAGCCTCACTTCCAGATCCCGGCATTCCTGATGCATGCCGATACCGACGACAAGTGCAATCAGGATCAGGGCAGTGCCCGCATAAAGAAGGAACGGCTCACTGAAGAAAAAGACAAACAGGAACATCGCACCCGCCGTGAGGATATACCCCAGTCGATTTTTCCACATAGCGGTTTACCTCTCTGCTTCCGGTCTTACCTTCATCATGATCTCCTCGAGAAGTGCTCTCGCTGTCAGGCCGTCGACCTGTGCCTGCGGACGGAGAACGAGACGGTGTGCGCAGACATCACAGAAGATTCTCTGAACATCCTCCGGCACGACGTAGTTGCGCTCCCGAAGAACCGCTCCCGCACATGCCATACGCACCAGCGCCTGAACGCCTCGCGGAGAAATACCAAGCTCGATCAGCGGATGGTTTCTCGTCGCTTCACAGAGACGGATCGCATAGCTTAAAACAGCGTCCGTCATCTTGACAGAACTCAGGTAATCTCTTACTTCCATAATATTCTGCGCTGTCGTTACCTCGCGCAGATCGGCAAGCGGATTGCTGTACTTCTGAGAGTGAATGATCTTCATCTGGTTTTCCAGGCTCGGATAGCCGATGGAAAGGCAGACCATGAAACGGTCCAGCTGGGATTCCGGCAGCGGCTGTGTTCCGGCAAAACCGAGCGGGTTCTGTGTTGCGATGCAGATGAACGGTTCCGGCAGCATATGCGTTACGCCGTCCACACTGATCGTATGCTCCTCAAGCACCTCAAGAAGCGCCGACTGTGTTTTCGGTGAGGTACGGTTGATCTCATCCGCCAGAAGAAGCTGGCAGTTGGCAGCTCCGTCGCGGTACTCGAACTGGTTTGTCTCGCGGTTGAACATGTTAAAACCGGTGATGTCTGACGGAAGCGTGTCGGTGGTGAACTGGATTCGTTTGTGGGAAAGTCCAAGCACTTTGGAAAAGGCGACAGCCAGTGTCGTTTTTCCGACGCCCGGGCAGTCCTCCAAAAGGATGTGTCCGCCGGCGTAGATGGTCATCAGTACCTTTTCTACAATTTCATTTTTTCCGATAAAGGCCTTGTTGACCTCTGCAATAATCTGTCTGGACTGCTCCACTATCATTCCTGTACTTCCTCCTCATCTGCGCTTTCTGGTTCGGACTGCACTGCCGTCTCTGCTTCTGTTTCTGTTTCCGCAGACCCTGCCTCCGATGCGCTCTCTGTTTTTTCTTCTGATTCCGGCGTTTCTTCTATGGTATCTGTAGTGTCAGTTGTGTCTGTCGTATCTGTGCTGTCATCCGGAACGGCTGTGTCATCACTGTCAGCTCCATCGTCATCTGTTTCTGGTGTCTGATCCGGCTCTTCCGATCCCGAAACCGCGGAATCTGCGCCGCCGTTTTCTTCTGCCGTCTTTGAAGTCTCCAACAGGCCCGGCAGTTCTCCGGCCAGCTCGGAGGCATCCGAAATCGGGTCGAGATCCATCATCGCACGCAGGCGGTTTTCCACGGCAAGCAGCCGTTTTCCGGTCTCCTCATACACTTCCAGATCTGTCGGCTCTTTGCCGTCCACGGAAAGCTCCGCACGGATATCCGCCAGCATCTCATCCAGATTAGCATAGCCTGCCATCGGGTACATCCAGGCGTTGATATAATCATTCTCGGCACCCAATGCCACCATAATCTGAATCTTACTCTCATCATCGCCGAAGCGGAACGGTTCTTCTTTCGACCATCCCATCAGCTCCATCGGTGTGCCGCTCTCAAAATAGATATAGAAACGATTGTTTTTCGCTCCGTTAAATGCATTGGTCGAAAGACCGGCAATGTAATCCGGCACAATCACGCCCTGCAGGTCTGCGCAGAAACGGAACATTCCTGTTCCAATGTAATCCGGGTACCAGCCGTCCGGCAGATCCAGATCCGGTCCGGACAGGTAAACAAATTCCGTAGAGGACGGTGCACCGATCATCGTGATCATATCGTAATTCACGCGGTACGGATAAAAACCGGTCGGCTCGGAAACCGTCTCGATACCGAGCGTTCTGCGGATGCAGTTTTCCTTCTCCATCAGGGTTTCCTTCAGAATCTGATCGACCGTTTCATCCGCCGGGAACTCCCAGGTCTCCCAGTTCATGTTATTCCACTGAATATCAGTCCACATGTTCTGATAAGCGGAATCATCCCCGAAATCGTAATAGCCCGCATACAGATAACGCCACTCTTTGATATAGTTTTCCTCAGAGCCCTCCGGCACATTGAGCCGTAGCCGTTCGGACTCTTCTTCCTGCGTCCAGTTATAGTTGAACTGGAATCCCATACTGCCGTAGATACCGGTCTGCGGTGCATAGTAATCAGAAAGCGTAATTTCAGAAAGTTCATCACAACCCGTAAACATTCCTGCAAAGATGGTCGATGTTTCTCCCATATTTCCAAACGAAGCACTGCGCAGGCTGCTGCAGTTTTCAAATGCTGCCTCGTCGAGGCAAACCGACACGCCAGGTGCTTCCACACTTTCCAGTTTTGTGCATCCGGCAAATGCATACGATCCAATATAAGAATTCTCATTCAGTACAAGATCTCCGCCGATCTCGGAAGCCTGGAACGCTCCCGCATCGATAGCCCAGAGATTCGGGCTCGCTGCCCAGTTGACGCTGTAGGAACCATGGTAAGCGAAGGTTTCCGCAAACGCGCGGCGGAAAATCTCAATCGTTGTATCCGGCAGCTCCAGCGTATCCGACAGAATCAAACCGGAACGGAGTGCCAGCCACATGCCGGACTCTTCATTGGTTCCGTAAAGAACACGGGTATTTTCCCCGACCGTCGCCACATCGTAGCCTGTTACGTTCGAATCCTCCGTAAAGCTGAGCGCCGTATCCGGATAGCCTTCGGAATTTGTCGGCACATAAAAATACGAGGTTCCATGCGAATCGACAATCTCCGGGCTGTATCCCTCTGCCGTCGTACACTCCATGGCATTGAATGCGGCAAAACGGATCGATGTACAGCCGTCCAGCGCCTGGTTTCCGATCGAAATCGTATCGGTGCTCCGGCTTAAGATGCCCTGCAGCGACGTACAGTTGTAAAATGCCTGATAGCCGATCGATTTTACGCTCTCCGGCAGCGTAACCCACTGCAGACCCGTGCAGTTTGCAAACGCTGCATCGCCGATCGCGGTAATCTGCACTTCCGTGCCGTCCTCCGCCGTCACAGCACCGTCAAACGCTGTCACATCCGAAGGTGCGCTGATCAGCTCGCCGGTCACAATGCCGTCCTGCTCCGTTCTCGCATAATGGTATCCCTCTTTCGAGATGCCGACGAGTTCCAGCGTAATCTCTTTTTCTGCGCCGGCCGCCCGGAGCTGTTCTTTCAGCACGCGGTACTGTGTCATCGTATAACAGCGCACCGTCTCGATGCCGCTCTTTGCCAGTGCATCTGCTTCCAGGGATACCGCTGTACCGCTCTGCGGCAGAATCAGCGTGGTAATATTCGGGGTATTGGCAAAGGCAAAATCACCAATCACATTAACATCATTCGAGAGCTGGATGCTCGTTCTGTCTGCCTTTAATACGCGGCGCAGCACTCCATCGCTGCTGACGATCGTATCGTCTTTTACAGTATAAGTCACATCCGGCTCTTCCTCGGATGCCACGCAGTTGTCCACGCCTTTTGCAAGTACGGCGCTGTACGTCTGCAGAAATTCCTCCAGCATCTCATCCTTTACGATGATTTTGCAGTGATTCAGGTATTCGTAATTGGCACTCGGAAGATCCTCAATCTCATCTGCTTCCAGATGCAGCTCCTTAATCTGATTCTCGGCGCTGATGCAGATTTTCGTGACCTCTTTCGCAGCGGTCACTTTTTCTGCGTCATACGGGATTCCGATCAGCTCTGTGCCTGCTTTATTGGTCAGAATGCCTGCTTCATTCGACGCATATACCGGATTGTTTTCATCCACCTGATATCCCTTGTCCACACGGAGTCCGTCATTCAGCGTATCGATGTAGTACACGGTATCCGGCACAGCCAGATAGTCGGCGGCAAGACCGGAATCCGGGTCGATGTTGATCGCCTGCACGTATTCCGGAACCGTCAGGGTCTCGCAGCGGTGCTTCTCTTCCCAGCCGCTTCCGGAAACTGCCGCCAGGGAAGAAAAGCCACTTTCCTGATAATCGGTCAGCGTCTGCAGGTAGGCAAGATTGCTGTAATCATCGCCGACTTCCATATCCTCCGACATCCAGAAATGCTGCATCTGTACCGTATAGTGGGAATCCAGAGAAACCATCTTTTCCGGCTCGAGAATATGGCGTCCGTCTGTGGGATAATAAAACCACGGAACAAGCTCGCCGTCCTCCGCCCAGCCTGGAAACAGGCTCGTAAGCTGCGTATCATTTCCAAGCAGATACAACTGATACAGAAACAGATTCATCTTCTGTCCGCTCTCCGGATGCTGTTCCTCATTCAGAATTTTGCTCGTATCAAGAACCGTTTCTCCCTCCTGCACTGTCTCAGAAAGAATGAAAACGCGGTTTGGCGCGACAAAATATTTAATTTTTCTCTCACTCCACTTCTCATCCTCCGTGGAAAAACGATACTGTACCCGGATCATCATCTGCGCAATGCTCGCATCGCCGGACGGAATGGTAACTGGGAAACCGCTGGTCCAGGTCTCGCCGCCGTCAAAGGAAAGGGCATCGATGCGGATATATTTGTCCAGATCGTCTGCACCCCAGACATACCGTGTTCCATCGCTTCCAATCACATACGTATCCAGTCCGTTGTAAATCTGCTCCTGGTCAACGGTCTGACCGCAGTAGAACGTGCCTGCGCCTCTTCCGATCTGCTGATTGATCAGAACACTGCCGCCGTCATCTTCTGCTTCATTTGGCTGCCTGGAAGGCGTGACACCGTCCTGATACGGCTTTGTCGTTGTTCCGGTGATGAGGCCGTCGCTTGGCTGCCCCTTCGAGGTCGTCGGATCCTTTACCGTGTTGGAAGGCCGCGTCGGCTGCACCGGTGTCTCAGTCGGTGCCGGCGTGATGATCGGTTCTTCCGGTGTCTCGGTCGGATTCGGGAGAATTCCCGGCGTTACACTTGGCGCCGGTGTCACAGACGGCGTGAGCGGATCCTGCGTTCCGCTGCTGGACGGTGTTGTGGTTCCATTCCTGTCTCCATCTGTGTTTCCATTCGTATTTCCATTATTGTTTCCCGCCGGGATCGTTCCATCGTTTCCGCGGATCGTCACGTCCGCATCACTTGGATTTTCTGTCACATGGTACGTCTCATCCGGCTGATTCTGCTGCGGATTCTGCAGTTCCGTCGTCGGTGCACCATCGGATTTCTTTGTTTCCTCCCCGTTCTGCTCCTCATCGATTCCGACAGTCGTCTCATTCCCTGTCTCCTGCTGAACTTTCTGATCTTCAAAGAGATAATCCGCCTGGTTCTGCAGATCGGCTCCCTGATTCTGTTCGCTGTTTTTCTGCTGCAGCAGACGGCTCTCCTCATCGGAAGCGGAATCCTGGTGCTCCAGCGCATTTTCATCGTTCTCAAACACGACCTTATTTGCCTGGAAATCCTTTCTTCCGTCGGTCGGTGTAAATTCCATCCCCTGTTTATAGGCAGAAACCATGGCTACCGTTCCTGCCGCAATCACCGGAACCGCCGCAATGGCGATTCCTGCTTTTTTCTTATCAATCTTTTTCATTATCTACCCATGCTTTTCTCTGAGAAAACCTCCTACACTGCGCTGCAGTGCTTCAAAGTCAACCGGTTTTGTATAATGTCCATTCATGCCGCTCTCGATGGAAAGCCGTTCGTCCTCGGTGAACGCATCGGCGGAGAGCGCAAAGATCAGGATGCTTCCGGCATCCGGCCGGTCCAGTGCACGGATCGTTCTGGCTGCCTTCCGGCCGTCCATCACCGGCATCTGCACATCCATCAGGATAAAGTCGTAATAGTTTTCCGGATGGGATGCAAATTTGTCGACAGCGATCTGGCCGTTTTCTGCCACATCGACCTCGGCTCCCATCTCATTTAAAAATTCCACAGCAACGATGGCATTGATCTCGTTGTCCTCCGCCATCAGGATGCGGCGGCCGCGGAATACATTTTCGTTTTCTTCTTTCTGGCCGGCTCCGCCGTTTCCTGTGGCTGCCGCTGCAGGCGCTGCTGCCTCCTCCGGCTCAGCGACCGGCAGACTGATAAACACCGTGAAGTCCGAACCCTCGCCCTGCTTGCTCTTTACGATAATCTCGCCGCCCATCAGCCGCACAAGATTGTCGGTGATTGCCATACCAAGGCCGCTTCCGCCGTACTCCTTGGTGATGTGCTCACCCTCCTGCTCAAACGGCCGGAAAATGCGGCTGATGAATTCGGTTTTCATACCGATTCCGGTGTCGTGCACGCAGATCATCAGATCGGCTTTTCCGTTCTGGAGCATCATCTGGCGGAAGGTTACGGTGATTTCGCCCTCTTTTGTAAATTTCACGGCATTGGACAGAAAGTTGATGATAACCTGGCTCAGGCGGAGTTCATCGCCCTTGACGTAATCGACGGTCATATCCTCAAATTTGACTTCGTAGTGAACGCTGCGTGCCTCCAGCGTTTTGGCAAACATGTCGTAGATATGCTCACCCAGTTTTTTGAGGCTGAACGCTTTGCACTCCAGTTCCACCTTTCCAGCCTCGATCCTCGACATATCGAGAATGTCGTTGATGAGGGAAAGCAGATGGTCGGAAAGCTCTCCGGCCTTTGTCAGATACTGCATCGCCGGATTCTGCGGAGCGAGTTTTCCGCGCGCTAATGCCAGCATACCCATGATACCGTTCATCGGGGTACGGATTTCATGCGACATCTGGGAGAGGAACGTTGTCTTTGAACGGCTCTCCTCCTGTGCCAGAAGAAGTTCTCTCTGGTATTCTTTTTCTTTCTCATAGTGCGCGGTAATATCCTGGAAAGAAAACAGATCGTATTTTCCATTTCCGCAGCGTGTGATCCGTGTCTGGAAGCGGTTGCCGTTTTTATGCAGAATCTCTAAGGTAAATGGCTCTGCCCCGTCCCATGCAAGATATTTGCTCCACAGATGGTTTCCTTCGCGGATATCCATTGCCATATTCCGAAGGCAGGTCACATCCTCCTGAAGTTTCTGCAGGGTCACGCCGATCGTCTCTTCAATATTTTCGGTCAGGTAAACCGGCATTTTGTCCGCGGTGCGCAGCATCAGCCACGCCTCCCCCTCTTCTTTTCCGATTTCATCGAGGAAAACGCGCTCTGCTCCGTCAAAGGATGGCCGCTTTTCTTTTTTCCGTTTCCGCTGCAGTCCCGTTCCAAGCAGTACGACTGCGGCGATTCCTTCCACACAGCCGACTGCAATCAGCGGCAGATTTCCGCCGAACACAGCCAGAAGATCCGTTATTTCTTTTATCATCATTTTGCCTTTCTGTTGGCCGGAACAATGGAACCTGCAAGCGCGGAAGTCCTTTTCCCTAACCGTAAAAACCCTTGTAATTTTTAGCCATATACAATAAATTATATCTCTTATGTCGAAAAGTGTCTACTATAATTATGTATTTCTGTGACTGTCTTTCACGGATATTTTCTTTCACTTGTTTTTCTGTTGCTCCTTCCTCCATTTTTGCTCTGCCTTAACTTCTAAAGACCATCCCAGAAAAACGCAAGTATTTTTAGTACTCCAGATACGCCCCTTTCATCGGGCTTGCTGCGTGGAGGCTGAAAAGACGGAGTACGCCTTTTTTGTATTTCGGCTCGCGCGGTTTCCAGTTTTGGCGGCGTTCTTTTAAGATCGCATCGATTTCTTCCATGGACTTGCGCTCACCGGCGATTCCGATGATGTTAAGTTTTCGTTCCTTCACATCAATCTCAATCAAATCCCCTTCCTCGACGAGTGCGATCGGGCCGCCGTCTACAGCTTCGGGACTGCAGTGGCCGATAACCGGGCCGGTGGAGGCGCCGGAAAAACGGCCGTCGGTGATAAGCGCGATGCTCTTTCCAAGCTCTTTGTCGCTGCTGATTGCCTCGGAAGTATAGAACATCTCCGGCATACCGCTGCCTTTCGGGCCTTCGTAGCGGATGAAGACGGCGTCGCCTTTCTGAACCTTATGTTTCAGCACGGCATCGAGGCACTCCTCCTCGCTGTCGAACGGTCGGGCACGGAGGACGGCGTGGAACATTTCTTTCGGGCAGGCCGTGTGCTTGATGACGGCTCCCTCCGGCGCAAGGTTTCCGCGCAGAACAGCGATGCTGCCGTCCGTTCCGATCGCCTTGTCATACGGGCGGATAATATCTTCTTTTGTAATTGAAGTTCCATACCGCTCATTAAATTTTGCGAGCCATCCGCTGCACTTCTCATAAAATCCATTTTCACGAAGCTCCGCCAGATTTTCACCCAGTGTCTTTCCGGTCACTGTCATCACATCGAGATGCAGATGATTTTTGATTTCTTCCATAATCGCCGGAACGCCGCCCGCATAATAGAAGCACTCTGCCGGCCATCTTCCTGCCGGGCGGACATCGAGCAGATATCTTGCATTGCGGTGCAGACGATCGAATGTGTCGCCGGTAATCTCGATGCCGAACTCATGCGCAATGGCCGGGATGTGCAGCAGGCAGTTTGTGCTTCCCGAAATTGCCGCGTGGACAAGAATCGCATTCTCAAAACTCTCTTTCGTCACAAGATCGCTTGGCCGCATATGCTCCATCTGTGCCAGTTTTACCGCCTGGCGGCCTGCCTCCCGTGCATATGCCAGAAGATCCGGGCTTGTCGCCGGCATCAGAGCGCTTCCAGGCAGGGCGAGGCCGAGTGCCTCCGCCATGATCTGCATCGTGGATGCCGTTCCGATAAACGAACAGGCACCGCAGCTCGGGCAGGCATTGCATTTCGCCCAGTCGAGCTTCTCCTCGTCGAGCTCACCGCGCTCAAATTTTGCGCTGTACATGCCAAGCTGCTCCAGTGTCAGCATCTCCGGTCCCGCATTCATCGTTCCGCCCGGCACAACAACCGCCGGAATATCGACACGCGCAAGGCCGATCAGATTGCCCGGCATACCCTTGTCGCAGCTCGACAGATAGACGCCGCCGTCAAACGGTGTCGCATTCGCGTGGATCTCGATCATATTGGCGATCATCTCGCGGCTCGCAAGACTGTAGTTGATGCCGTCCGTTCCCTGGCTCTCGCCGTCACAGATGTCGGTGCAGAAATACCGCGCCCCGAAGCCCCCCGCTTCCGCAACGCCTTTCCGCACTTCCTCGACCAGCAGATTTAAGTGGCCGCTTCCCGGGTGGCTGTCCCCGTACGTACTCTCCACCATAATCTGCGGTTTTTCAAGATCCTCTTTTTTCCATCCTGTTCCAATCCGGAGCGGATCCATCTCCGGTGCAAGTTTCCGCATTTCCTGACTCTTCAGCATTTCCTTCTCCTCCCGCTGTTTTTTAGGTATTAAAAATACTCTTTCTGCTTTTCACTATAGCAATCCCTGTATTTGATTGCAAGACAAAAAAGCTGCAGTCTGCAGGGATTCCCCACAGACCGCAGCCTCTCTGAACAGCTCACAGATTTCTCTGTTTTCTGTTTGCCTGCTTCCGCAGATAATTTCCAATGCTTGTAAAACTAAGCAGCGTCACAATCAGAAAAACACCCGGGATCAGAATGATCCACCATGCCTTTGTCATCAGCGCTTTTTCCGAAAGTGACAGCATGCTGCCCCAGGAAATCACTTCCAGCGGAAGACCGATTCCCATAAAACTCAGTGTGGATTCTGCTACAATCGCACTTCGGATGTTCATAACCACCATAAACATAATAGACGAAAAAAAGTTCGGTGCCAGATGGTGCCATAAAATATAGAAAAAACTGCCTCCCATACAGCGCGACGCAATCACGTATTCACTGTTCCGGATCTGCCGTACTTCGGTCCGCACAACCTTTGCAATGCTTGTCCAGCTTGTCATTCCGATCACGGCAGAAATCGTAATCACATTGGATTTTCCCGCAGCGGCCAGAAGAAAAATGACAAGAAGAAGATTCGGCACCGACAAAAAGATCTCGGTCAGCCGCATCAGAAGCGCGTCCAGCCACGCCGGTGCACATCCGCTGACTGCGCCGAAGAGAACGGCAATCACAGTGGAAATCAGCGTAGAAAGCAGACCGATCGCCAGCGATATTCTGCCGCCGTACCAGATCATCGAGAAAATATCTCTTCCCATCGTATCGGTTCCAAACAGAAATTCCCGGCACGGCATGACGGAACAGTTTTTCAGATCCATATAGGAAGGATCCTTTGTCATGATCTGCCGACAGAAAAGGCAGCCCAGCACAAGAAGACCCAAAAAAAGCTCTGCTGCCACCGGCCGGTCCTGATACCATTTTTTCTTTTTTTCTGCTTCTGTTTTTTCTGCAGGCCTCTCTCCTGCAAATTGAAATAATTGTGTTTTTTCTGTCACAGCATCATTACCTCCGATGTTTCTGCCGCTTCTTTCTCCCGCATCCGCGGATCAATTCTCTCGTTGATGATCTGTGCCGCCATATTGCACAGAATCACAACGATTCCGGACATCAGGCAAAGCAGCATCAGAAGATTGTAATCTTTGTACCGTGCGCTCTCATACGCCAGCGTTCCGATACCGGGATACGAGAAAACCGTTTCTACAATATAGGTTCCCCCCAGCACATGCGGAACAGAAATGGCCATGATGCCAAGATACGACGGAATCGTATTCCGCAGGCAATGCCGGAACAGAACCGTCTTTCGTTTCAGCCCCTTGGCTCTTGCCAGAAGCACATACTCTTCCCGCACTTCATCCAGAATTTTATTGCGGATCATGTATGCGTAATACCACAAATGACTCAGCACTACGACCGTCATCGGCAGGATCAGATGACAGACACGGTCAGAAAAATCTGCCTGTTTTCCAACAGAGTAGGCACCGGAACTCGGCAGCCATTTGAGCTGCATGGAAAAAACAAGAATCAGAAGCAGCGACAGCCAGAATTCCGGAATACATCCCGTGATGGTTCCCACCTTACAGATGATGCGGTCCAGCCATGTATCTTCCTTCCATGCACAGAGAATTCCAAGAAGCAGCGCGAGGGTGAAAATCAGCAGAAATCCAATGCCGCCAAGCACCAGCGTATTTCCAATTCTTCCCTCGATCACGCGCGTTACATCCATTTTATATTTGTACGAAATTCCGAAATCCCCATGCAGCGCATTGCCTGCCCAGCGGATATACTGTACGGAAATGGGATCCTTCAGTCCCAATTTTTCTTCGGCCCACGCTCTTTCTTCGGGCGTCATTTTTTCCACGCGGTCTCCGTAATATGATACCAGCGGATCTCCCGGCGCAAGCCTTGAAATATAAAATACGAGCACAGACAGCATCAGAACACTTGCCAGAAATGCCGCTGCTTTTTTTCCATAGTAAAGCACTCTGTTCCGGCTTTTCATCCTGCATCGCCTCCCTCCATCAGCACAAAATGATCTTTTTCCACTTCCCGCAGTGTTCCCGTCCGGGGAAATTCTGTATTGGAAAAATCCGGTACAGCTCTCGCTCTTTCCCTTCGCGGATCCGGAATCGGAATGGCCGCGATCAGTGCTTTCGTATATGGATGCAGCGGATTTTCAAACACGGCTCGCGCCGGGCCGGTCTCCACCAGTTTTCCATGGTACATCACACCTACTCTGTCACACAGAAATTCGACCATATCCAGATCATGCGCAATAAACAGGAACGAAAAACCGTGCTCCTTCTGCAGATGACGGAACAGATTCACAATCTGTGCCTGTATCGACGCGTCCAGCGATGCAATCGGTTCATCCGCCACCAGAAGCTCCGGCTCCATCGTCAGTGCCCGTGCAATCGCAACGCGCTGCCGCTGTCCGCCGGACAATTCTCCCGGATATTTTTTCAGATATTCCGGATCCAGCCCCACGTATTTCATCTGGAATCTGGCTTCCTCCTCATAGCTTCCCCGCAGCGGCCGGATTTTCTGCACGCGCATCGGCTCCTCAATAATGTCGCGGACCTTCATCCTCTGATTCAGACTGGAACCGGAATCCTGAAAAATCATCTGGCGTGTCGTCTGCAGCATTTTTTTATTTTTCCGGAACTGGCCTCTGTCGCAGGTATCAATCCCTTTATAATAAATCTGGCCGGCATATGGCTGATAAATATTCATCACACAGCGTGCAGCGGTAGATTTTCCGGAACCGGATTCTCCTACCAGTCCAAAAATTTCTCCTCTTCGAATCTGAAACGATACATCATCGACTGCCTTGACTGCTGTTTTCCGGGACAGTGGAAAAATATGGGTCAGATGACGCACATCCAGCAAAATCTCATGTTCCATCTGTGTTTCCTCCTATCGGCGGCACAACCTTCGGCGCTCTCTCATCCAGCAGCCATGTTGCCGCATAATGGCTGTCTGTGACCCGGAACATCGGCGGCTCCTCCTCAAAATCAATTTCCAGCGCATAAGCATTGCGGCTGGCAAAGGCATCGCCCTTCGGCGGATGGAGAAGAGACGGCGGCATTCCCGGGATAGACGGCAGGCTTTCTTTTCCCCTCGAAAACGCCGGTATGGAACGCAGAAGTCCCCACGTATACGGATGGCGGGGATCATAAAAAATCTCATCCACGGTCCCGATCTCTACGATTTTTCCTGCGTACATGACCGCTACCCGGTCTGCAATCCGTGCCACGACGCCGAGGTCATGTGTGACAAAAACGGTTGCCGTTCCGAGTTTTTTCTGGATTTCCCGAAGCAGATCCAGAATTTGTGCCTGAATCGTCACATCCAGCGCCGTTGTCGGTTCATCCGCAAACAAAATTTCCGGATTTCCCGCCAGTGCAATCGCCAGTACGATTCTCTGCCGCATTCCGCCGGAAAAATGGTACGGATATGCTTTTTTCCGCTCCTTCGCCTGCTCAATCCCCACCAGCTGCATCAGTTCTGTCACTCTTTGTTCCACTGCTTCTTTTCCCATGCCTTTTTGATGCACCCGTACTGCCTCTGCAATCTGCGCTCCGACGGTCATCGTCGGGTTCAGGGACGTCATCGGGTTCTGAAACACCATCGAAAACAGCTTTCCCCGCAGCTCCCGCATTCTGCGCTCCCCGCAGCCTGCAAGATCTTCGCCATTGACCAGGATCTTTCCGTTTTTGATCTTCGCATTCTCCGGCAGCAGCTTCATAATGCTTTTACAAAGTACACTTTTTCCGCAGCCTGACTCGCCAACCACAGCAAGCACCTCTCCCGCCTGCAAGGAAAAGCTGACATCCCGAACTGCCTGCACTTCCCCTTCATCGGTAAAAAAGCTGACCGAAAGATGCTCCACCTTTAATCGTTCTTCCATTCTGTTTTTCTCCTGTACGGACAAAAAGGGGGTAAACATACCCCCTTCGTCTGCTTTTTCTTTATTTATTCTGTCATTGTCCAGTCCTGAATATTCCAGAAAATACCAACGCCGTGATGGCCAAGTACGGTATCCTCAGAAATTCCCTGAATGCCGGAGTCCGCTACATAATTTGCATCGATATAGCAGATGAATGCATAGGCCGGATCTTCTGCCAGCTCTTCCTGGAATTTTCCGTAGTATTCCTTCCGCACCTCCGGGTCGTCGCTCTGACGGGCAAGTGACAGATATTCATCTACTTTTTCGTTGGAATAGCTCGAATAATTCGCTCCTTTGTCGGTGCCAAAAACCTTATAGGTATGGTCGTCTGCGTCAAACGGGCTTCCCCATCCGATCAGGCATGCCATCTGTCCGCCCCAGTCCATCTGTGCCGGAATTTCCACGGTACAGTTGATTCCGGCTTCCCGGAGCTGCTGTGCTGCTGCCTGGGCAATATCAATACGGTCCTGCTCGCCGGACATTACGCTGATCACAAAGCCGATTTCTTCTCCGTCACGTTCATAGATACCGTCGCTGTTTTTTGTGCATCCGGCTGCTTCCAGAATCTCCTGGGCTTTTTCCGGATTGTAATCATAGTGTTCTACATTTTCGTTATTATAGATGTTTCGCTGCAGCGGACTGTATGCCGCCATTCCCTCGCCCAGAAGCACGGAATCAATGATCGCCTGACGGTCAATAGAATAGCATACCGCCGGAATGATGTCTCTGTTTTTCGTCCAGTAATCGTTTGCGAAGTTAAACAAGATTCCGCGGTAATCTGCCGTTGTCATATCGTAGCAGGTAAAACCGTCTTTTTCCTTGAAATTCTGCGCATTTTTCGGGTCAAGCAGTGCCAGATCCAATTCGCCGGATTCCAGCTGCATTGCCTGTGCATTATCATCCGGTACAATTTTGAAAATGACCTTGTCAATCTTTGGTGCACCGAGGTAATAATCTTCATTTTTTGTCAGAACGATCGACTGGCCTTCATCCCAGCTTTCCAGCTTGTACGGACCTGTTCCAACCGGTGCACGGAAGAAATCCGATTCCTGCATGTTTTCACCTTCCAGCAGGTGCTTCGGCAGGATGGCCATCGTCATGTATTCCAGGAAAGCCACGTTCGGCTCGGAAAGGCGGAAGGAAACGGTGCTGTCATCTATAACTGTAATCTCTTCTACATCCTCATAATTTGGTGCATTTTCAGATCCGTTTTCCGGATCCATGATCGCTTCGATGGTGAATTTCACATCATCCGCCGTAAATTTTTCTCCATCATGCCATTGGATGCCATCCCGGATATGAAAGGTGTAGGTGCAGGTTTCTGCATCGTACTCCCATTTTTCTGCCAGACCCGGAACAATGTTGTCATCCGCATCGTGTGCGGTCAGTCCGTTGAACAGCAGTAGATTAATTTCACCGTGCTCATCCATCGCCGGATTAATCCTGGTATAATCAGCAGAACCGTAAACCAGGGTCGTCTCTTCCTCCCCTGTCTGGCCGGAAGAAACTTCCGTCTCTGTTTTCGACAAATCTGTACTGTTGCTGTTTTTCCCGCTGTCCTGACCGCATGCCGCAAGGGATGCTGCAAGAGACACCATCAGCATCAAAGATAATATTTTCTTTTTCATCCTTTTCCTCCCATTTTCAGACCGTTTTTACCCGGACTGACCGCTTTTTTGCTTTGTACTCCCATGATCTGCGCGCCTGATCCATGTACTGTTCGTTCATTATATTTGATATTTCAGGCTCTCACAAGCCGGGTGGGGGGATATTTTTTTCTTTTCTTGTAAAGTTAATCGTCTCATGCAGAGGGAGTTGCCCGTTTCTTTTTTGTTATCCTATTTTCTTTACCCTATCACATCCGTAACCGCATTCACCGCTTTCGCCACAAAGCTGATCGTCTTTTCATTGAACACTTCCCCGTCTTTTGAGATCGAAACGTGTGCGAGTCCGATCTCATCTTTCTCGCTCGCTTCGGTGCTGCCCATGAGGGTTGTCCATTTGATATGGACATCGTCGGCAGTGATGGCGTGGTCGCATATTACGATGTACTGTGCTTCATCGAACAGCGGCGAATTGGATTCCGCATAGACGATGATGTCGTTGTTTTTTCCCTGATAGACGCGCACGGTATAATTTACCAGGTCTTTTTCATCCGTAATATAGTCCTTGTTCGGCGATACGGTTTCTTCGCAGATCAGGCTTGCATCTTTTGGAATGGTATTCTTCTCTTTCGTTTTGGTCATCCCGATCATCAGCATACAGTTGCAGAGCGCTGCGATCAGAACTGCAAGCAGCAGGATTTTTATTCTATGTTTCATTGTTTTCTCTTCCTTTTCCCATGTCATAGTTTGTCACTGATGTTTCATTTCCATTATACATGATTCCCCCAAAATAAGAAACGTTAAAATACGTCCGTCCCCATAAAAGCTTTTTTGAAAAAATTTCTCAAAGAAAAAGTTTTCCATTTTGTTCCAAATATGTTATGCTATACTATCCGTTAGGCAATTCTAACTTGATGCACTCTCGCAATAAAGGAGGTCCTGCATGCCTTTAAATTTAACCGTTTTCAATCAGTTTTACGCCATCAATAAAATCTGCGGCCAGGAAAAGCAGCGTCATTATCTGGAGTCGCTTGGGTTTGTTCCCGGGGCCAGGATTTCGATTCTGTCGGAGCTTCACGGTTATTATCTCGTCATGGTGAAGGGCAGTAAAATCGGGCTGGATAAGAGTCTGGCCAAGAAAATTATTGTGTATGCCAGCTGAACCGATGGCAGGGTTCACTTTTTGCATACACATTTAGAAAGTATGGAGTATTATGGAAAAGAACAAAAAAATCATCAAACTGTGCTATCTGCAGATCGCATTCTATGTCGTCTTTCTGACATCGCTGCTTCTGCATTTCAAGCGTGGGCTGGATCATCGCGCCTTTGCGCTTCTGATTATCCTTACGCTGCTCGGCTGCGCCTCTGCACTGACGCTTACCGATTATCTGAAAAGCCTGATCCGCCGCTCCGGCTTTGATGTCGCCGGCGTGCACGATAAAAAGTCGCTGGAAGAAAAGCTCCTCCAGCTTCAGAACGCAGACGATACACTCGATGTCGGCGTGATGATGTTTGATATGAACAATTTAAAGATGATCAACGACACGTACGGCCACGAAGAAGGCGACGTCTTTATCCAGACCTTCGCCTCCTATCTGACCCGCATTCTGACCGAGGACAGCTTTCTGGCGCGGTTCGGCGGTGATGAATTTGTCATTGTGCAGAATCATGCAACCTGGAACCAGCTGGAGCAGATGAATCTTCAGCTGCAGACGATGATCGACACCTACAACCAGACGGCGGATCACCCGCTGAGCTATGCCGTCGGATATGAGCTGAGCTGCAAAAATCATTATTATCTGATCATGGATCTGCTGCAAATGGCGGACGAAAAAATGTACCAGGACAAGCGGTATAAAAAACAGCTCCAGAAAAACGGACCTCTCGCCGCCCGCCGCAGTATGCTTGCTGAGAGCATTTCCACGGATTCTTTAAAAGAAAAAATTTTTACGCTTCTCAATAACAGAAGCGAAGAAAAGCAGTACGCCTTTCTGATGACGGATGTCGACAATTTTCATCTGATCAACGATTACTGGGGTTATGAGATGGGTACGAACATTCTGAATTTCATCCTGAAAAAGCTGGAACTCTTTCCGCAGACACTCTTTTTGAACCGCTATCACTCCGATATCTTTGTCGGCATTATCGATATCACCGGGCAGGATCCGGCCGTGGTGCGGGAAAAGATTTCCGCCTATCACAAGCAGGCGATCCGCGAAGCGCTAGAATCGTACCCGCTGAATTACATGACGCTGAACACTGGCGTCTATTATCTGAATGACACGGACACACCAGCGGAGGAAGTCATCTCTCATGCCAACATTGCGCGGCGGCGTGCGAAGGAAACTTCCACCTGCGTCTTCGAATACAACGCCGAGCTTTCCAGCACGGAACAGAAGCGCGCGGAGACCATTCATTCCTTCCAGAATGCCCTTGCGAAAAAAGAATTTCAGATTTATTTCCAGCCGAAAATCAGCGGAAAAACGCAGGAAATTGCAAGCGCCGAGGTGCTGGTACGCTGGCTGCGCGAGGACGGCACGCTCTGGTTCCCGGACAGCTTTCTGCCGATTCTGGAGGAGACCGGAGAGATTGAGTCGCTCGACTATTATGTGTATAATGCTGCTTTCCAGTGGCTCGCTGACCGCCGGGAAAACGGACTTCCGCTGCTGCCGCTCTCGCTGAATGTGTCGCCGGTTCATTTCCGCAAGATCGATACGTTCACACAGCGGATCACACAGCTGCTCGATCATTATCAGATTCCTTCGAAGTACCTGGTTTTTGAGATCACAGAGACAACGTACATTCATAACATTGATGCCGTCAACCAGATGATCCGCTTTTTCCACGACCGGAATATCCGCATTTCCATGGACGATTTTGGGTCTGGATATTCGTCCTTAAATTCGCTGAAGGATATTCTGTTTGATGAAGTTAAAATTGACAAACATTTCCTCTCGGCGGGCCTCTCCGAAAAAGGAAAAATTGTGCTGGAAGAGATGTTCCATCTTTTAAAACGCACAGACAAATGGATTGTCTGCGAGGGTGTGGAGACGAAAGAGATGGTAGATTTTCTGATCGCCGAAGGATGCGACGAGCTGCAGGGATTCTATTATTATAAACCGATGGAACAGAAAAAATTTGAAGAGCTGATCGCTTGACAAAGTCCGAATTCTATACTATGGTTATCTTACCCGGTAGTTACTACCGATTCAATTCTGTTATGAACTTTGTTGGGAGGTATGCATGATGTATTCCATGAAAGAAGCCTGCGTTCAGACAGGCATGTCGTATGAAACCCTGAAATTTTACTGCAAAGAAGGCCTCGTCCCGAACGTAAAACGTGACAGCCACAATTACCGCGTTTTCGACGACCGCGACATCAAATGGATCCAGAGCCTCGGCTGCCTGAAGCGCTGCGGCATGACGCTGGCGGAAATGAAAGAATATCTCGCCTACTGCCTCGAAGGTCCATCCTCCATTCCGGAGCGTAAAGAAATTCTCGCGGTAAAAAAAGAAGCGCTGCTCGCATCGATGGAAAAACTGCAGAAAGCCATCGATTATATCGACTGGAAACAGAATTTTTACGATGATGTCCTGTCGGGAAAAATCGAATATCACAGCAATCTGATTTCGGATGAAGAGATTGCACAGAAGGCACAGTAGTCCTTCCTATCCTATGCAAAAAACGGCGCCGATCTTTTTACAGATCAGTGCCGTTTTCTCATTTTTTCTCTTCTTTCCTCCACCGTCTCCATGCGTCGTCTGCGGAGCTGTTCATTTACTTCGGCTGCGGTCCGCATACTCCGTCCGAAATCGACGATGTGCCACAGGATTTTTGCTCCCAGGATAAAGGATCCGTAGATGGCTGCATCCAGCGGGCCGTACCAGAAATGCCAGTAATGTGCCAGCGGCAGTAATGTGATTTCCAGCAGGCAAGTATGCAACTCTGTTGAATTTATCTCGTCAATCATGTCATCATCTCGTCACGTAAGTGACGTGATTAATTTTCTCGAATATTATATGTTTTTCCGTCTCAGATCCGATCCAGCACTTCCCCAATATCCCCTTTAATGCACACCGCTCTGTCACGGATCAGATCCGGGACACGCATATCGCTGGTGTTGATGCAGACATAAAGATTATCTTTATCTTCTGCTGTCATGCTGAAAAATGGATATTTGATGATTCCCGGCGTGTTGTATCCCACGCCGAGTTCCAGATACAGGATATGGCCTCTGTTGTGACGGAGCAGGAAATCGATGCGTCGGCTGGATGCCTCATGCCAGCCTTTATCTTCCACAAACGTGTCATCCGCGCGCAGATTCATGCTCATCGGTTTTCCGCAGTGTGGGCAGTACGGCACCAGTTCGGATGGGATCCGCATGCTCAGGTTTCCGTTCTCCGGCGGAACAAGGCTTCCGTCTTCCAGGATCTGATACCCCTGGGCAAGCAGCATCTTTCGAATGATTTCTTCATTGTCATACTTTTCCTTGCAGCACGGCTCAGAGCACTGAAACAGGCCGTAATCTCCCTGCGTGTAAAACAAACGGTTTTTATCAAATCCGGCTTTCTGAAAGCAGTGGTCTACATTTGTGGTGATGACAAAATAGCTCTTATTTTTCATCAGGCTGAGCAGTTTCTGGTAAACCGGTTTTGGCGCGTCCTGATAACGGTTGATGTAAATGTATCTGCTCCAGTACGCCCAGTATTCTTCCAGCGTATCGTAAGGGTAGAAGCCGCCAGAATACATATCGTGGAAACCGTATTTCTGTTCAAAATCTGCAAAATATTTCCGGAACCGCTCACCGCTGTAGGTAAATCCGGCCGATGTCGAAAGCCCAGCCCCGGCTCCTATTAAAATCGTGTTTTTTTCCTGCAGTGCGGTGCGAAAACGCTCCATCTTTTTTTCAAATTCTCTTTCTTTCCAACTTTCAAACATCACAAATTTACCTCTTCTTTTCTTTCTGCTTTTGTTCCCCATTCTTCAGCGATTACTTTTCTCCCAGCAGCTCCTCATAAATCTCCCGGTCGCGGTCCTTGAACACGTTGAAAATGACCTTCTCCACGCTCGTCTCTTTCTGCGCCAGAAACTCTTTCACCGTCGCAACGGCAATCTCCGCTGCTTTCTCGTTCGGAAAATGAAATTCTCCAGTGGAAATGCAGCAGAACGCCACGCTTTTCAGTCCGTTCTCCGCCGCAAGCGACAGGCACGACCGATAGCAGTCCGCCAGCTGCCGGCAGTGTGTTTCCGTCAGATGGCCGCCCACAATCGGTCCAACCGTGTGGAGCACATAGCGGCACGGCAGATTATACGCCGGCGTGATTTTCGCCTGCCCCGTCGGCTCCACATGGCCCTGCGCTTCCATCATCTCCTCGCAGTACAGCCGAAGCTGCACACCCGCAAACGTATGGATGCAGTTGTCAATGCACCGGTGATTCGGCACGTAATAGCCGGTCATCCCGCTGTTCGCCGCATTCACAATCGCATCGCACCGGAGCGCGGTGATATCGCCCTGCCAGAGATACAGCCCCTGCTGCACCGGCGTAAGGTCGTCGACATCCGTCACGCCCTTTTTTGCCGTCTCCTCCTGCAGATACGCATCCTGAATATTCAGAAATTCTGCACTGCTCTTTTTCACCATGCGCACATTCATCAGCCCCCGCAGAAGCTGTCTCTGCCCGGTGCTGTCAGACGGAATCTGCATTCCGCGGTACTCCCGGCTCTCTTCCAGCAATGACTGGATCAGAAAATTTCTTCGTTCACTCTGGTTCATGTTATTCCCTCATTTCCATCGTTTCTATAGACTTTATCTTATCACTATTCCCATAAAATCTGTAGCTAAAATAAGGGGACTACTGCCCTCTTTTGCGAATCGTTCCTCTCGGACACGTCTCCGCGCATCGGCCGCAGTGCAGGCACTGGTGCTGGTCGATGACGGCCGGGATGCGGGTGATGTCGATGCATTTCTGCGGACAGACTGAAAAACAGAGCTTGCAGCCAATGCATTCGTTTCCCACCTCGTACCCAGCCATCGACTGCTCTGCGCCGCCGATCAGGATCGTGTCCCGCACGATATGCGACGGATCGCTGATGTCGAAGTATTCTCCCTCGGCCTCGTACACGCGGAACACCTCAAGTGCCGCGCGTGTATCGCCGGGATAAATTTTCTGCATGTATGGATTTTTTCCGAAAATTTCATCCAGCTTTTCACTGTGGATGTTCTGGATTCTGCCGCGGAGAGAGACTGCTTTTTTATCTTTCGTCGCAGAAATTGCCACATAGCCCTGCTCCATGAGCTGTGCATAAAAGGCTTTTCCTTTTGCCGTCAGAAAATACACTCCTTTCTTGTCCCACAGCATCATATCGATCACACGGGTCTGTGGATGACCGTCTGCACCGATCGTCGCCATCGTGGTTGAGTGCATCTCCTCTACTAACATCTTCAGATAATCATTTCTCTCCATAGCGGCAGATTCCTTTCTCTTTTTACTTCAAATTCATAGCGACAGATTAAAACTCGTACGGCGGGTTTCCGGAAAAGTCTGCGATTACACCGTGTGCATTGTTCAGATAGAATACCTCGAAAATCGGGTTGTCAGCGGTTTGGTACTGGCCTTTTACAATCGGATTTCCCATGCACATTTCTTTTGCAGCCATGTTGTTTTCAAATACAGCTTTTCCGTTCAGACGGATCCATGCATAGGATGGGCTGGAAGTGGAAATTTCAATTTCCGGATTTGCCAGCATATCTTTATAAACATCTTTTGTGTTGTTGGTACAAAACCACAGTTTTCCTTCCATTTCGCCAATAAACATAAACGGACGGCATTTTGCTTTTCCATCGCGCCCTACAGTTGCTAAATACTGTACCGGGTTTTCTTTTAAGAATTCTACTACTTTACTCATGATGATGTCCTCCATTTTCGTTTTTTGATTTTGTTTTTGAGCTTGTTTCTTATGATTTGGTTTCGGCCTTTTTCGAATGCGCTCCAGACCTTTTTTCTCGAAAGGATTGCTTTTTTCTTTCGATGGCTTTATAATAAGCCCAAAGCGTCTTAACGTAAAGTAAGCACAATATTGTGCTGTAGTTACCAAAAGGAAACTATTGTGTAAATACAAGGTTTTCCGTGCTTACTTTTACAAGAAAATCTTTATGAAATGGAGGTTTTTTATGTCAGTTTCTGAAAAAAACGCAATATCTTTAGCCGATCTCCCGGCCTGCCCGGTAGAGACTACCTTAACCTTAATCAGTGATAAATGGAAAGTCCTGATTCTCCGTGATCTGATGCCAGGCACCAAACGTTTTGGCGAATTAAAAAAATCCATCGGTCACGTTTCCCAGAAGGTTCTGACGATCCAGCTCCGTCAGATGGAACAGAGCGGGCTCGTCAGCCGTAAAGTTTATGCAGAAGTTCCACCGCGGGTAGAATATACCCTCACCGACCTGGGCTACAGCCTACAGCCAATCATGGATGCCATGTGGAGCTGGGGAGAAAATTATAAGAAAAAACTCTCCGCCGAAGAATCCGAAACCGCCTGATATTCATTTGTTTTTTGCAAAAAAAATGTCTCAAAACCAGTCTTTTGTTTTGAGACATTTTTATTTTTTATTTTTCCCGGAAATTCGGACTGTTTTCTTTCAGCACCACTGTTTCCCAGCTTCCGATTGTTCCATCATACTGTCCGTTCCACACCGGATACTGTTCGACCGGAAGTTTGATTTCCACGGCATTCCGATTAAAGTTCTGTACGAACACATACCGGATTCCATTCTTTTCGCGCGTTGTAACCTCCACGCCATCCGGAATCTCTTTCACCACCGATGTGACACCTGCTTCTTCTGCCAGTTTTCCGCAGAGCTCATCGTACAGACCCTGTTCAAAACCGGCACAGATCTGATATGCTTTTCCTGCGCCATACTGGTTTTCTGTCAGTGCAGGCATTCCTGCATAAAAATCTTTTCCATAAGTCATCAGCACTTCTGCTGTCGATGGTTTCACCAGTTCACAGAGATTGCTGCACCGGTACGTCCGGGTCAGATGCAGACGGTTTTGCGGGACCGGAACTCCTTCGTTCCATTCCCCATCGTACAGGCCGTCAATCTCCATGCTCCGAAGTCCCATTACATCCAGCAGTCCGTGCGGCGTTCCGCCAAGGAAACAAAGATCCGTCTCATCTACAATTCCGGACCAGTACGTTGCCAGAAAAGTGCCGCCTCCGGCCACAAACTGCCGTACTTTTTCCACCCATCCTTCCCGCTGCAGATAAACCACAGGCGCTGCCACGATCTGATAGTCCGAAAGGCCCTGCGTTTCATCGATGACATCAACATCCAGGCCGAGTCTGCGGAAGGCGCGGTATGATTTTTCCACGGTTTCTTTGTAAAACAGGCCCTGATTCCGTGGCCCTGCCGCATCTTCCAGTGCCCACCGGTTTTCGGTGTCATAAATCACAGCCACTTTCGGACTGCAGATGGCACCGGAAAGTTCCTGCATCTGCGCCAGGGTTTCTCCTACCTTTGTCACTTCCCGGAATACACGGGTGTCATCTCCTCCATAATGGTCTATCACCGCTCCATGAAACTTTTCGGAAGCCCCACGGCTCTGGCGCATCTGGAAATACAGGACGCTGTCTGATCCGTGCGCCACGGCCTGCATGGATGCGGCATGCAGCATGCCCGGCTTTTTCAGTTTGCTGACCGGCTGCCAGTTTGTTGCGGACGGACAGCTCTCCATCAGATAAAACGGCTTTTTCTGGATACTGCGCATGATATCATGCTGCATCGCCGTATCTGCTGCCGTAACTGCTTCCGCTTCTTTGTGCCAGGTCGGATAATTGTCCCAGGAAACAAAATCAACAATGTCGGCAAACTTGTGATAATCCAGTCCCTTGAAATCATACATCATATTGATGGTCGTAGGCTGTTTGGCACCGGCATCCCGCAGCGCGCTGATCTCCCATTTCACAAAATCGGCTGTCTGATCTGTTACAAATCGTTTCCAGTCCAGATTCAGTCCGTGCAGCGATGCGTCTCCTTTTGGCGACGGACTCTCCACCTGATCAAAACTCTGGTATGTATGACTCCAGAACGCCGTATTCCATGCATGGTTTAAGGCCTGTAAACTGCCATATTTTTGTTTTACCCAGTTCCGAAATGCCTCCTGGCAGAGCGGGCAATGGCACTCTCCGCCTAGTTCATTCGAAATATGCCATGCAATGACGCCTGGATGATCCTTGAACGCTTCTGCCAGTTTTGTATTGATCTTTCTCGTTTTTTCCCGGTACACCGGCGAGGTATAGCAATGGTTATGACGCTCTCCGTACAGATTTCTCTGCCGCATCGCATCCATGCGGAGTACTTCCGGATATTTCTGTGCCATCCAGCGCGGTCTTGCCGCTGTCGGTGTAGCCATCATGACAGAAATTCCATTTTCATACAGACGGTCTACCATTTTTTTGAGCCATTCCAGATCAAACACGCCTTCTTCCGGCTCCAGGAATGCCCAGGAAAAGATGCCGAGGGAAACTTCATTTATTTTCGCTTTTTTGAAATACGCAAGATCCTGTTCCAGAATTTCCGGATATTCCAGCCATTGTTCCGGATTGTAATCTCCGCCATGCAGAAGTTTTCCAAAATTTATATTCTGTCTCATGAAAATCTCCTTTTATTCTCAAATGCCTCGGAATGTAAAGGTAAATTCCAGTTTCTGATCAACCGGAATCAGGTATTCCGGATGGGTCTGTGCACCCCAGCTGTCGTCTCCTCCGACACCCATCTGCTGTTTTGCCACGCGCACAACGGTGTAATGTACCTGCGGCAGTTCATACGGATGCATCGCATTTTCCAGCTCGTGCGGTGTGTACGGCAGTGCGGAAAATTCCATCTTGTCGCCGCTGAACATCATACCACGGCCCTTGCGGTTCGTCACGGTTGCCCAGCGTACACCAACCTTGTTGCCGCACTCCTGCGGAACGAGATATTTCGCCATATTATCTTCGACTTTATTCTTATAAACGCCAAGCTTTGCTCCGGCGCAGCGGTCCACATACGTCTCCTCCGGTCCCATGCCGTACCAGGTAACGTGGTCGTAATCGGCATCCAGCTTGAACATCACGCCGAATTCCGGCATATCGCCGAGCTCTTTCACCGGATCATACGTCAGCGTCGTCTGAATGCTTCCATCGCCGAAGACACGGTAGGTCAGACGGCACTCACTCGCCGGTGTGGTCGGCATTACATAGCGGTAGCTGACTTCTGCGCAGTCCTCGTGTACTTCGATTTCCGGTGCATACAGTCCCGGATAATGGCTGCCGTTCGGATATTTGTGGGACAGATACATCGAAGCAATCTTCCACTGGCTGTAACGCATCGGCATCAGGCTTCCGCAGTCATTGTCGATCGGCGCACGCCAGAAGTTCGGTTTCGGAATCATTTTGATCATCTCAACGCCGCCGTAACGGTACGATACGAGTCCGCCGTTCAGATCGGAGAACATCACATCGAAATTCTCGCCGCGCACACCAAAATCATGGTTGGAACGGATTACTTCAAATTTCGCCGGTTTTTCTGCTTTCGCCGGTGCTTCCACTTCATAAACACCCTGTCCAAATGCAACTTCATGGCCGCGCTTGCCCCATACGGTATCTTCTTTCAGGCGGAAGGAAACGGTCACCGCATACTCTCCCGGAAGTGTCTGTACCGCGATCGGCAGCTCCACCGTTTTTTCCGAAAGCGGCTCCACCGAAACTTCCATCGGCACTTCTTTCAGTTTCTTTCCTTCTTTTTCGAGAAGTACTACGCATGCAAATGTATCGGTATTCACAAACAGGTTTTTATTTTTTACAACCGCCTTGTCTTTCTGCACGTCAATGGAAATATTCTGATAGCAGAATTTTACTTCCTGCATCTTCGGAGACGCGTCGCGCTCGCCGCCGTATACAATACCATTTCCACTGAAGTTATAATCACACGGATGGTCGTCAAAATCACCGCCGTACGCCTGGAACTCTTTTCCGTAGCGGTCTTTTTTATAAATCGACTGATCGATATAGTCCCAGATAAAGCCGCCCTGGAACATTGGCTCTTCCTCGGTCAGATCCATATATTTCTTCATCGCGCCGCAGGAATTTCCCATGGCATGGGCATACTCACAGCAGACGTACGGTTTTCTGCGGTCTTTCGCTAAAAATTCCCGGATCTCGTTGACCGTGGTGTACATCCGGCTTTCCATATCGCTGGTGTCGTTGTATCTGCGGTCATCGTTCACTCCCTCATAATGGACAAGGCGGGTCGGATCCATCTTCCGGTATAACTGAGACATTTCAAAAATAACCTTTCCGCCGAACGATTCATTTCCGCAGGACCAGATCAGAATCGCCGGATGGTTTTTGTCTCTCTGATACATCGAGTTGACACGGTCCAGCATGCAGTCCATCCACTCCGGACGGTCGCACGGTACGACACCGGCGAAATCCCCGTTCCGTACGGCATCCGTATCTCTCGTTCCATGAGATTCCATGTTGCACTCTGCAATCATGTAAATACCGTATTCATCGCAGAGATCGTAAATGCCGACCGCATCCGGGTAATGGCAGGTACGGATGGCATTGATATTATTCTGCTTCATCGTCGTCAGATCTTTGATCAGCTCTTCCCTTGATACGACACGGCCGGATACCGAGCTGAACTCGTGGCGGTTGACGCCTTTAAAAACAACCCGCTTTCCATTCAGTGTCATGATGTGGTCTTTCATTTCAAAGCGGCGGAATCCAACTCTCTGTGGAATCAGTTCCTGCACCGTTCCATCCTCTGCGGTCACTTCCAGCAGAAGATCATACAGCACCGGTGCTTCCGCAGACCACAGTTCTGGATGATCCACCTTCAGAACAAACTGTGTTTCACCATGCAGCACACCTTCCGTACTCTGCAGTACAGTTCCATCCTTCGCCAGCGTAAGCTTTACGTTTCCTTTTCCGATCGTTTTTGTATCAACGACAAGATCTGCCCTGGTAAACGTATCATCCAGCAGAGTCTGTACTTTCAGGTCAGAAATATGTACATCTGGAATCGTATACAGATAGACATCCCGGTAAATACCGGAAAAGCGGAAGAAGTCCTGATCTTCGCACCAGCTGCCGCTTGTCCACTTGAATACCTGCGCCGCCAGTTTGTTTTCTCCCTCTTTCAGGTACGATGTCAGTTCAAACTCGGACGGCGTAAAGGTATCCTCGCTATAACCGATAAAAGCTCCGTTCAGCCATACGGCAATGCCGCTCTCTGCTCCCTGGAAAGAAACAAAAAGTCGTTTTCCCTTCATCTGTTCCGGCACTTCAAAATATTTCACATAGGAAGCCGTCGGGTTGAAGCGCTCCGGAATCTCGCCCGGCTGGATTTCTTCTCTTCCTTCCCATGGGTACTGCACGTTAGCATACTGCGGTGCGTCGTAACCCTCCATCTGGATATGCGCCGGCACACGGATATCATCCCATGTTCTGCAGTCATATTCCGCTGTTTCAAATCCCGGAATCGTGCTCTCATAGTTTTTTGCATAGTGAAATTTCCACAATCCATTCAGACTGTACCGGAAGTTTTCCACCTTCTGCTCCATTTCTTCCACAGAACCATAGTATCTGTGGTCCGAATGTGCCGGCACACGGTTTTCTCCAAAGTATGTCGGATCCTTGACTTTTTCATACTGAAACACACCCATTTTTATTGTCCTCCTTTTTTGCTTCTCTTATTTTAACATTTTTTAAAGCTTTTATCGTAAAAAAAAGGCAGATATTCATCCAGAAAATAAATATCCACCTTTTCTTTTTTGTGTACCCTCAAAATTTTCCGTACGATTACAGCCCAATCTAATCTGTTCTGTCCATGTGGGAAAATTTTTACTTTACAGCACCTGTGATACCTTCCGTAAAGCTCTTCTGGAAACAGAAGAAAATGACTGCGGTCGGAATCGTACAGATAAATACACCGAGCATCAGTACACCATAGTCTACCGTGTAGCCACCGAGCAGGTTCGCTACCAGCATCGGCATGGTAATGGAATCATTGTTCTGTAAAATAACCTTTGGCCACAGATAGTTGTTCCATGCATTCATGAAGGTGATGATCGTTGCTGCCGCATAGGTCGATTTCATGGTCGGCATATACATGCGGAAGAAAATTCCTGTCTCGCTTAAACCATCCAGTCTTGCCGCTTCGATGATATCGTGCGGGAAAGAACGGGAAGCCTGACGGAACATCATAATCATAAACGGAGTGGAAATCGAAGGAAGCATAAATGCTGCCATCGTGTTGACCATTTTTAACTGTGAAAACATACGGAACATCGGGATCATGATTGCTGCGAACGGGATCATCATCGCAGTCAGAAGCACGGTAAATACCGCATCTTTCGCTTTGTCATGATAAATTTCAAATCCATAACCTGCGATTGAGCAGACCAGAAGACAAAGGACCGTCAGTACCGTTGCATTCCGGAACGAGTTCCACAGTGCAAGACGCAGGTTCTGCTGCGCAATCAGTGACTTGAAGTTTTCCATCAGATAAGTACCCGGAATCAGTTTTCCGGCAATAACATCAATACTTCTGTTCGTAGACGCGCAGAACATATAGTACAGCGGAAATACAGAAAGGAGGGATGCTACCGTTAAGATCAGATACATGAAGAATTTCTTTGTTTTTCCCATTATCGCTCGTCACCTACTTTCATCTGAAGCAGTGCCAGAATGGCAACCATAATCAGGATCAGGATCGACATTGCTGCCGCATAGCCGAAGTTTGGACTCTGTACAAAGGACATGTTGTAAATGTAATGAGACATGGTCATGGTTGATTTTCCAGGACCTCCGTTTGTCAGGTTCAGGGACTCATCGAACAGCTGCAGCGTACCATTGGTAGAGGTAATCGTGGTCAGCAGGATCATCGGCTTTAACAGCGGAACGGTGATCTTGAAGAAGGTCTGCAGCGGGCTTGCGCCGTCAATTTTTGCTGCTTCGTAGATCGAATATTCAATGTTCTGCATACCGGAGAGATAGAATACCATATTGTATCCCGTCCATCTCCAGACCAATGCGATGATGATAACGGCACGGGCTGTCCAGGCATTGGAGAACCACATGATCGGATGCATGCCAAGTCCGCGCAGAACGGTGTTGATAAATCCATCGTTTGCAAACAGGGAACGGAAAATCATTGCGTAAGATACCAGCGATGTTGCGCACGGCAGGAAAATGCAGGTACGGAACAGTCCCTTGAAACGCAGATCTTTGTTGTTCAGCATCGATGCAAACATCAGACCAAGGATCAGCATGATCGGCACCTGAATAATCAGGTAGAGGAAGGTGTTACTTAAAGTCTGTTTAAAAGTTGGGTCTTTTAAAATACGCGCATAGTTTGCAAATCCGTTGAATTTCAGGTTAATGCCCATACCGGTCTGCAAAGACAGGATAAATGCCTGAATCATCGGATAAAAGCTCATCCATGCGATCAGAATCGTTGCCGGAAGCAGAAAAACCCATCCGGTAAAATTCTGTTTTCTTTCCAAGTTCATTCCTTTTTTCTTCTGGCTGCTCATGGAATCTTCCTTTCTTTTTTCGCTGCGAGGTACGCTTGAAAAAATCTTTTTGCAGACAACATCGCATGTTCTCCTGCAGAAATCATTTTTCAAGCCCACCCCGGGGCAGATACAGAACGGGCCTGCTTCTGTCTGTCTAGAAGCAGACCCGTTTCTTATCGTCCTACTTTTTTACAATATGAGAAATCTTAGTTACCCATGTTGAACTCTACGGTTTCCTGTGCAGTCTGGAGTTCGCTGTCCATATCTGCTCCTGTCTGGATGATATTGGAAAGTGCGGTTCCGACAGCATCGCGTGCATCGTAGTAGAATGCTCCAGTGATGTTGGATGGAGTCTTGGTTGCGAAATCAACGATTTTTGCATAAACCGGATCATCGCTGAAGAATGCAACTGGCTGTGCATATGCTTCGGAATCTCCTGCCGGTGCCCAGGTTGCCAGAGCGCCTTTTGCGATGATGTCATCGTAAAGAGCTGTGCTGCCTGCGAAGGTAGATTTCATAAAGTCAATGGCAAGATCGGTTTTCTTGCAGTTGGAAGAAATTGCCCAGGAAGAACCACCGTTGTTGGAGTAGTTGGTTGCTCCGTCGATGCCGTCCAGTTTTGGCATATTGGTGAGCGCCCATTTACCGGACTGATCGTCATTTGCTGTGATGGAAGCCATGATCCAGCATCCGTTGATAACGCCTGCTGTGGTCCCGTTGTTGATCGATGCAATATACTGATCCCAGTCGGTAACTTCTACCAGAGTACCATCTTTTACCATCTGGCTGTAGATCTCAAGGATTGGTTTTAATGCTTTGTTGTCTACAATATTTACGGATCCGTCCTCGTTGAACAGGGACTCACCGCAGGACTGCAGCATTTCCATAACAAGGTCCGGAGATCCGGCCTGAGATGTCAGGATTGGCTGGCCTGTTTTCTCTTTGACAACTTTTGCTTTTTCCATAAAGTCATTCCAGGTAATGTCTGTGAAATCATCTACGGTAAAGCCTGCCTCTTCCAGCATATCGGTACGCAGGCACTCGATCACAGCGCCATTGTCAAACGGAATTCCGTAGTTCTTTCCATCCAGTGTAGAGTAAGCAACTTTTGCGGATGAGAATTCACCAAAGTCGATACCGGAATCGGTCAGATCTGTGAAAATGTCCGGGTAGTTGGTTGCATATTTCTGGAAGGAGTTGTCCTGCATCAGGAAGATATCCGGCAGAGTACTTAAATCTCCTGCAGAAACTGCTGTGGTCAGGCGGGTTTCAATGTCATCGGACTGTACTTCGCTGACTTCTACTTTAAAGCCTTCGTGATCCTGTGCGTAAATCTCAGCTGCTTTCTGGATCGCATAAACGTTGAAGTTCGGGTCCCAGGTCCATACGGTTAAGGTGTTGTCATCCGCAGAGCCGCCTTCTACTACGTCGCTGCTCTCTGATTTTGCAGCAGTTCCTTCTGCTGTATCACTGCTTCCGCTGGAAGTTGATCCACTGTCTCCGGATCCACATGCAGCCAGTCCAAATACCATTGCAGATGCCATTATAATTGATACAATCTTCTTTTTCATAAGCTCACATTCTCCTTGATTTGTTATTTTTTAACCAGGATCTGGATCCTTTGCGCGCTAAAATCCTTTTGGTTATTTTGTACACTTTTTTATTATTTTGTCTTTCAACATGTTCAAAGTATACCATCATTATCTGCTATTTGTGAGCTTTTTCAACCATCACCTATGCATTTTCAACCATTTATTGGCATCTTGACGGACATTACCATCCTTTCTTCGTTTTTATATCAAATTTCAACAATTTTTGTTCGTAATTCTCCGGCGCACTTCGCCATTCCTGCGGCGATACTTCCAGAATCCGCCGGAAATTCCGGTTAAATGTGGAAATTGTTGTGAAACCGCAATGAAGTGCAACATCAGAAACCGGAAAATTTGTCTTTCTCAGTTCTTTACATGCCGTCCGAACTCTGAACCAGTTGATATATTCTACCGGAGACATTCGAAAAGACTCCTGAAAGATTCTGCGAAGATGCGTCTCGCTGATATGACACACCGTTGCAAGTTCTTCCACACGGAGTTCTTCTCTGTAGTTTTCTCTGATGTAGTTTAATGCCGGCAAAATCATCGTAATGCTCGCATTTTCCATCACCGTATCTTTTTCCTGTTTCTCATCCTTTTCATTCCATCTGGCAATCTGCATCAAAAGTGCGCGTGTCAGGCCTTTGGCCTCTTCCAGATAAAATTCCTGTTTTTCATCCATACAGCGGATCAGCAGCCGAATCAGTTCTGCCACTTCCGGTTTTTCTGTACACCGAACAAGATGCGCCTTCTGGTTAATTCGTGCAATCAGTTTTTGCGCTATGCGGGTATTGTTCTGATATAATTCTGTGATAAATCCCTCCACATCAATGAACAGCCATGCCCACGAACACATCTGATGTTCCAGTGAATTTGTGGTATGCGGAAAATTTTTCGGAACAACCGTAAACATGTCGCCATGATACGGCAGTTCTTCCTCTTTCAGAATGACGGTTCCTTCCCCGCTATAACAGAAACCAATTTCCAAAAGATTATGAAAATGAAGATAATCAATCTGGTAACCGTAATTCTGCACCCACTTTTCTCCCAGAAGTGCCAACACCGGACATTTTTCCGGCACTTCATAAAAACGGTACTCCATTTTCATTTTTTTCTTTTTGCTCATATAACCACCCCCTCGAAATAGTAGCTCTATCATACCATGTACTGTTTTTTCCTACAAGCAAACCTGCCACTCATCTGTTCCCTTCGTATGCATGGAAACAAAAAAACTGCCGAAAAAGCTTCTCTTTCAAAATCTCTTTCGACAGTTTCCTTTCCTCTGACAGAATTTTTTATCATGCTTCTTTTTTCTGAATCATCGCCAGAAATACCAGCGGCTCGTCTCCTTTGCAGGAAATCGCATGGCCGTTTCCGTCCTCACAGAAGGTCGTCATTCCTGCCTCCACCGGATACGTCTTGTCGTTGTCCTGGTACAGACCCTCTCCTGATAAAATGTGATATACTTCTGTCTCACCGTGATGCTCATGATAGGAAAGCTCATCCCCCGGTAAAATCGTCACTTTTGCAAATAAGGTTACTTTTCCCGAAAGGCGGTCGCCCTCCAGAAGTTTTTCTGTTGTGTGTTTGTCTGCCATAGTTTTTTCCTCGCTTCATTTTGTATTTCCATTCACTTAATTCATCTCATCACCTGCAGAGATGTGAGAATCCTTGCTGTAAGCCCCTTCTAAGAACGCTTTCTCATCCACCCCTGCCAGATATCTTTTCAGCAAAAAAGCACAAAAATACGGAAACGTATAAATCTGCTCTCCGTATCCCATGTTACTGCCTGTAAATTTAATTCCGCAGTGGATGTCCGCATACTTTTTCCCGCTGATTAAAGTTCGTATGGATTTTGCCATTCCATTCTGTGCTTTAACCTCGACCGGAATCAGCGCATTTGCTGTCCGGACAAAAAAATCCTGCTCCAGTGAAGAATCGTCCCGCTTATAATAATACAGCCGGTAACCTGATTTTACCAGTGCTTCTCCGACAACATTCTCATAAAGCGCACCTTTGTATACACCAAGATTTTTATTGCTTCTTAAATCCACCTGGGCTTCTTCATCAAGCATGGCTACCAGCAAACCACTGTCTGCGAAGTAAAGCTTGTATTTCGTTTCATCATAATTTCCCTGCAATGGTAATTCCGGAAAATTCATACAATAGCATACATTGATCATTCCCGCATCATGCAGCCATTCGATACAGCCGCGGTAATCACGGAATCGCGCTCCTGATGCCACTTTTGAAATCTGGAACTTTTTGTTATCCTTCGCAAGCTGCACCGGAATATGGTTGAATACATTTAAAATTCTGGTCTGATCCATTCCTTCCGCATATTTACGAATGTCCTCTTTATAGTCTGCAATCAGCTGTCTCTGTACTTCCAGTGAGCCCTCAAATGTTCCCTTTTCGACAAATTCCCGCACAACAGCCGGCATTCCGCCCAGAATACAGTAGTCTAAGAAGAGTTCACTGTACACCGACATCTCCACTTCATTAAACGGCTTCAGCGTCCGCATATGTTCCAGCATATCCTCTACCGTGCTGTCATCATATCCTTTCGCCCACAAAAATTCTTCAAAATCCAGAGAAAACATTTCATAATCGGATTTATAGCCAACACTGTTGCTTTCAATTTTCCGGTAATTGATCCCAAGCATAGAGCCGCTGCAGATCACATCAAATCTGCCATCGATTTTAAAGAATTTCAGTGCAGTTGCAATCTCCGGAAATTCCTGCAGCTCGTCAAAAAAGAACAGGGTCTCGCCTTCTATAAAACGTTTCGACGGGTCAATCCTGGAAATATTTTTTATAATATCTTCCGCTTTATATCCATCGGTTGTAATCATTTTATACTTTGGTTCTTCTACAAAATTAATGCTAATCACACTTTTATAGTTTTGCTCTCCAAACCGCCGGATGGATTCGGTTTTTCCCACCTGCCGCGGTCCTTTTACAATCAACGGTTTCCGGTCCGGATTGCTTTTCCATGCACTCAGAAAAAAATCGATTTTTCGTTTTAAATAAAGCATCTCTTTCGCGCACCTCCTCTGCTTATTCTGATGCTTTTATTATATTCTTAACCGCAAAGGAAAACAACTTTTTTCACAAAATCAGAGGGAATTTTTCTATCTTATTCACATTTTCTGAGCGATTTTTTCTGTTTTTTTCACATTTTCTGAGCGACTTTACACCATTTCTTCACATTTTCCTTTTTTTAGTTTATCGCGCATCAAAAGAGCCCGTCCGGATATGCCAATCGGATATTCCAAACGGGCTCTTTCTATTTTTCAATTTTTACGGATCTGCTATGCCACAACATCCTCAAACTGCGAGTTATACAGATTTGCATAGAATCCATTTGCCGCGAGCAGCTCTTCGTGATTTCCCTGCTCGATGATATCGCCGTCTTTCATAACAAGGATCAGAATCTTGTTGTCTGCCAGAATGGCACGCGCAATCGCCAGACGCTGTTCCTGACCGCCGGAGACGTTGCTTCCGCCCTGGGCGATCGGCGTTTCGTATTTGTCATCTTTTGCTTCGATGAACTCAGTTGCCTGCGCAATTTCCGCTGCTTTTGCAATCTCTTCATCTGTCGCATCATCTTTTCCAAAACGGAGGTTGGATGCGATCGTTCCGGAGAACAGAACACCTTTCTGCGGTACAAAACCGATTTCATCCCGCAGATCTTTCATTGTGATCCTGCAGATATCTTTTCCATCCAGTGTGATGGATCCGCCCGTTACATCGTAAAGACGCGGAATCAGGTTGACCAGTGTAGATTTTCCACAGCCGATACTTCCGATGGTCGCGGTTGTCTTTCCAGGTTCTGCCACAAAGTCGATGTCATGAAGCACATCTTCCTCGGCACCCGGATAGCGGAAGTTGACATGTTCGAAACGAACCACACCGTTTTTGACTTCCACTTTTCCCGGATTTTCTGCAGCTTCAATCGAGGACTTGGTCTGAATGACTTCGTCAATTCGTCCGGCAGCATGGACACCACATTCAGCTTTTTAAACTGATGCAATGCACGAAACAGTTCTTCAAAACTCTCTGTCACTCTTTTTCCCTCCTTCTTCCGCAAATATTTAACATCGTTATCTATTTACTAGGGTTAAATAATAACACCGGCAAGTTTCTCTGCCAAGAAAAATGCCGGTGTTTCTACTTTTTTTATAAATACGCAAGTTTTATTTTATACTATACTTCGTGCTGCGTCCCTTACCTTCCACAGTTATGATCCCTTTTTCCTCCATCTCTTTCAAAAGCTTTGTCGTTTTTGATCTTCCAAATGAAACATATGGTGCAATTTCCCCCATAGATTTCAACCTGTTTTTGCTTAATATCCCGTATATCATTTTCTCATCTTCTGTCAAATCCAGATTGCTTTCCCAGACTGGAAGTACAATCTGAATCGCATTTTCTGACACTTCAAACTCCGGTTTTCTTAAGCTTTTTTCGTAAAGTTGTCTGATTCTCATAATTCCCGTTCCAAAGATCTCAACAAATCCCAACCGGTAAAAAACATTTGCCAGATTTCTATTTCTTAAAACAGAAAGTTTTCCGGACAAATATTCCTCTTTTGTAATACCTGCCGGCAGACCTCCCGGAGAAACTACTTCGATTCGATCCTCAAACATCAGAACTCTGATTTGCGATTCCACATCCCAGATCCTGTGAATCAAACCATTGGCGATCGCCTCTCGAAATGCAGCTTCTGGTATTTTTTCTATTTTTTTTCTGTCCGCACCTTTAATTTCCTCATATTGATAGTAATCTCTGAAAATTTCAATCGCTTTCTCATACACCTCTAAAATCGATCTGTTTTCAAATGTTACTCTTTTCTGGATAATACTGATGTTTTCGCCGAATCTGACCATGTCGATTCCCGGAAAGTGGTTCTGATCTGCCAAAAGACCAGCGGCATTATTGTATCCATTGGCATTGTCGTATAGATTCAAGGTTTTCAGCGTGTCCTGGCTAAAGGTTTCGATCTGAATATGTTCTTTCAGCTTTCGCTGTAAAATCTGAAAGGTCAGATTCTGGTCTTTGCATGGCAGTTCTTCAAATCGGATATTTTTTCCTTCCAGAACAAGCCTGGAAAATTCCTGTGTATCTACTTCTATCGTCGCGGTATCATTTCGTTTATATGCTTTTGACCTATATAAATACGGCTTCTGCGCACCGCTTTGTACGGTAAGTTTGATAATTTTATCATTATTTTGTGTTTCCAGTTTATAATCTGGCTGTGGAGAAATACTGTCATTAATTTTATTTTCTATATCCAGGCATGACTGTTTTACATCCGATAAGCCTTTACTGTTTCCCTCGTCATCGACTCCAAACAGAATAACTCCACCGTCATAATTCGAAAAAGCACTTACTGTTTTCAGAAATGTATTGGTAATCGTTTCTTTAAATTCCATGGTCCGTGTTTCTCGCATTCTGTTCACATCCTTTCCACTTTTTCATGCTTTTATTATACGCAAAACACGCAAAAAAGCAATCGTATTTTTTTGCGATTGCTTTTTTGCGTGTTTTTAATCAATAAATTCGCGAATCAATTGTTTATTTGCTTATTTCCATTCAAAGAATATTCGTAATCTGATTCGTTTAAAATTTCCAGCGTTCTGCCTCCTGCTGCCGGTTCCACCAGAGTGCCAAACAGTCCTTCCTTGTCCCGGAACCGGGAATAAATAGAACCCGTGGTTGTCTCTGCTTTTGCCGCAATTGTGCGAAGCGATGCATCCGCATATCCTTTTTCCAGAAACCCCTCCTTTGCACAGGATAAAATTCGCTCTGAAACGCCTTCGATTGGTTTTGTCAAGTTAACCTTCCTTCTTATAACAGTGTTATATAACGCTGTTATAAATATAAATCGTTTTCTTTTTGTTGTCAAATACGGTAATTGTCAAGGTCGGTTTTTCAAATACGCTTTCTGTTTCCATCTTGAATGGATTCCTGCTCCATGTTAGAATAAACACACAATGAAATTTCTATCTTAATCAGACTTTAGCAAAAACAAGAGTTTTTATGGGATGAAATAAATCAACCTTATCTGAACAAACTTATCAGATTCTGCGAGACGATATTTTAACGCAGAAGATCAAATGCGGAGAAAAGCTGAAAGCCGAAGTGACCTCTATTTTTGCCAAAGGGCGCGAAGCCGCAAAATGCGGGGACATAAAAACCTGGAACGACTGCTCCGATGATTTTCACCTGGTCTTCTACCGCTATTGCAACAATTCCCGACTCACCGAGTCTGCCAAACGCCTCAAAAGCGGCATTTCCATTTTTTCCAACCAGTACAGCCAGGAAACCGCCATCCAGACGAGCATTGATGCCGAATACGTTCTTACCGGATCTGACAGAACAGGAGCATAAACAGCTTCCTCTCATGCCCTCCTGCTGAAATACTCCGGCCCTGCTGCAGCTTATTGCGCTTCATCCGGCACACACTTTATTTTCTTTATTTCTCCATCAGAAAGCATCAGAATCCGGTCGCAGACATTTGCTACCAGCGCCAGATCATGGGAAATAAAAAGCATGGCCATATGCTCTTCTTGTTGAATCTCTTTCAGAAGATCCACGATTTCCTTCTGCACCGAAACATCCAGCGCGCTTGTTGCTTCATCGCAAATCAACAGCGCCGGATGCCGCAGCAGTGCTCTGGCAATACAGACTCTCTGGCATTCCCCTCCGCTGATCTGCGATGGATATTTGGCGAGATAGCTCACCGGAAGATGCACACGTTCCAAAATCTCTTCACACTGCTTTTTTCTTTCTGTTTTCGGAATTTTTCTGTAATAAAGCAATGCGTCATCCAGATTCTGCCCAATCGTCATCTTCGGATTCAGGGAAGATTTCGGATTCTGAAAAATCATCTGCACTTTTTTTCCAATTTCTTTTTGCGTCCTTTTTCCGGAAATCTGTTTTCCTTCCAGGTAAATGCATCCTTTCGTTGCCGTCGTAATGCCTGTCAGGATCTTTACGATTGTACTTTTACCGCTTCCGCTGTTTCCAATCAGCCCCAGACACTCTCCCGGCATCATTTCAAAACTGACGTCTTTTAATACATAAGTTCCATCTGAATTTCTGTGAAACTGTTTTTTTAAATGTTCCACCCGAAGCAGTGCTTCCATACCATTTCCGTACCTTTCTCTATCCCTCATCGAGTACAAGTTTCACCGGCTGCGGAATTGCCGCAATCAGTTTTTTCGTATAATCCTCTTTTGGGTCGTTCCATATTTCTTCCGGCAAACCCGATTCTATGATCCGGCCCTGATACATAACGCCGATTTCATCGGCAAGTCTTCTTGCAACTTCCATATTATGTGTCACCAGCAGAATCGAAAGATCTGTCTTTTTCCGCAGTGCGAGCAGCGTCTCGATCGTCATATCCTGTGAGGCGACATCCAGCGCACTGGTCGGTTCATCTGCCAGTAAAAGGGACGGCTGATTCATAATCGCAAGCGCAATTGCAACACGCTGACACATTCCTCCGCTTAATTCAAATGGATATGATTTTAAAACGCGCTGCGGGTTTTCAAATCGAAGCTCTTTTAAAAGCTCTTCCGCATCCTCTAAAATCTCTTTTTTGCTTTTTTTCCCCGCCGTTTTTGCATGCATATTTTGGCATTCCACAAACTGTTTCCCGATTTTGGCAAGCGGGCTTAATGACTGTTCCGGGTTCTGAAAAATATAACCCATTTTGTTTCCATGGACTTCACACCATTCCTTCTCTGAAAGCTGTATCAGATTCTGTTCTCCCATCCAGATATCTCCGGAAACAATTTTTCCCTCTTTTGTCAGGAGTCCTCCGATTGTACGAAGCAGAGTCGATTTGCCAGAACCACTCTCGCCGACAATAACGTAAATTTTCCCGGGAGAAAGAGAAAAGCTGACACCGTCAACTGCCAGCTTTTCTCCATATGTTACCGTTAAACGATCCACAATCAGATTTTTCTCTATTTGATTTTTCTCTGCCAGATGTTTGTCTGTCTTATTCTCTTCTATCCTGTTTTTTTTCATCTTTTGCGATCCGTTTCGTCTTTCGCCGTTGTTCCGGCTTTTGTTTCCTGTGTTTCTTTATTTATTCTTCCACAGACAGAGTATTGGTTACCAGATAATATTCCGTCGGATTGATCTGTACTCCTTTTACTTTGTTGGAGTATACAAAGATCAGCTGCTGATCTGCCACAAATGCAAATGGCATATCATCCAGTACCTGCTGCTCCAGTTCTCTGGTAAGAGAAACCACTTTGTCGTTATCCGATGTGGTACCAATTTCCGCTGCCAGCGCGTCTACTTTTTCGTTGGAATATCCACCATAATTGTTGCTGGCTCCCGTCGTAAACAACATATTGATAAAGTACGACGGAGTTCCAATCGGCGCCATGGCATAGTTTAAAATAGCAAGATCGAAATCACCCGATGCAAGAGGATCATCCAGCACATCCTGTGTCTCAATGGAAAGTTCAATTCCAATCTGCGACAGTTCTGCCTGAAGCATATCAGCAAGCTGGATGCAGTTGTCATTGTAGCTGTAAGTCAGCACTTTGAACGAAAGATTCACGCCGTCTTTGTCGAGGATACCATCTCCATCGGTATCCTGGTATCCTGCATCTGCAAGAATTTCTTTTGCTTTATCCGCATCGTAGGAATCGACGGTCAGATTTAATCCGTCTGTACCGCCAAATGCCAGGTTGTCCGGATAAATTCCATAGCACGGAGTTGCAAATCCCTGATAAACAACATCTGCATAGCCTTCACGGTCAATACAGTAATTGATTGCCTGACGTACTGCCAGATCGTCCAGTCCTTCTGTTTTCAGATTGAAGCTTAAAAAGTTTGCTCTTGTTGTCGTCACGGTATCGGTTGTATATTTCGAAGTATCTGTGAACTTTGATGCTCCGTTTGCTGTTTCCTGTGCGATCAGGTCAATCTCTCCGTTAGCAAGTGCCATATCCAGCGCATCCTGATCGTCGATAATTTTCAGCTCTACGGTGTCTGCCTTCGGAGCGCCGCCCCAGTAATTTTCGTTGGCACGCATTTTGACATCCGTCATAGCGGTAAACGAAGTTGCAACGTAAGGTCCTGTGCAGGAAACACCAAGCTCCTCATCCGGTTCTTCTGTTGCATCATAAATACCGAGAAGCGGATCACACAGATCATTTAACAGTGTTGGATTTGGTTCCGGCGTTACAATTGTAAATTTCATGCCGTCTGCTTCCATGGATTTGATTTTTAAGGTCGAATCTGCTCTCTCATTTTTCTCATAGGTACGCTCAAAGCATGCTTTTACTGCTTTTGCATCTACCGTTTTTCCGTTTGAGAACGTTACGCCATCACGAATGGTGAAAACCCAAGTATTTTCATCCGGTGTCTCTACCGATTCTGCGATCCATGGCTGCGGCTCAATATTTTCATCCAGACGGTACAGATTTTCGCTGATTCCATAGATGGACATGATCCAGCCATCCCAGTTATACGCAACGTCCAGACTTTCTGCACCAAAGAAACCGGTAGTAGCTCCAAGAACGAGATCTGCTCTTTCTCCATCTGTAGTCGTTTCCCCGGACTTTGAAACTGCGCCTGCTGCTTCCTCGGATGCTGAAGTCACACTTGCTGCTTCCGAACCTGATTTGGAAGATGTTTCACTCTCATTTGCCGTGCCGCATCCCGTTGCAAGAGATGCGAACAGGCAGGCTGCCATCATGACACTTACAATCTCTTTTTTCATTTGATTTTTCTCCTCTTTTTTGGTTTTTCCCGTCTTTCAGACGATCTTTTTTATGGAATCATCTGTCCGCCTTTTCGCGTTGCAGGTGGTTTCATCTTGAATTTAATTTTCTGTTCTTGCTTCTTTCTTATGTACAAACTCGCTCAGTCGGTCTCCGAACAGCTGAAAAACTGTCACAACCAGAAACAGGGCCAGACCATTAAAAACGATAATCCATGGTGCTTTCTGCAGATAATCTCTCGCCTCGCTCATAACGGCTCCCCACTCTGCGGTAGGACGCGCAGCACCGAGTCCCAGAAACGAAAGTCCTGCCATACTGAGGATTACACTTCCAATATCCATAGCCGCTGTTACAATAAGGCTTCCCATCATATTGGGCAGAATATAGGCTGTTATCATGCGATAAAGCGGTACACCGTTCATTCTTGCGGCATATATATAATTTTCCTGTTTCATGGAAACCACAAGACTCCGGGAAAGCCGTGCATACGTTGTCCAGTACACGGCGCTTAAGGCAAGCACGCCGTTCCACAGGCCGACACCTAAAATTCCCGCAATCGCAATCGACAGTACAAAAGCAGGAAAAGCCTGGAAAACCAGCGTGATTTTCATCAGAATCTCATCCAGAACCCCGCCTGCAAATCCGGCCAGAATTCCAACCAGTGTTCCCACCAGAAATACGATTCCGACAATCAGAAGTGCTGTATAAATCGATGTCCTGCTTCCCGCCAGAATACGGCAGAACACGCACCGCCCCAGATTGTCCGTTCCAAACAAATATTCTTTGCACGGCGATAAGAATGCATTTCTTACATTCACCGCATACGGATCGTGGCGGATCAGATGCGGACCGATTACCGGGATGATTAAGATAACTGCGAGAAACAACAGACTGATTTTAAATTTTCCATCCATTTTTTTCATCGTGCACTCTTTTCCCTTCTGACTCTTGGATCCAGAATCTGACACAAAAACTCTACTGCAGCATTTATCAGCAGGTAAATCATTGCCATCCAGACAACATAAGCCTGAATCACCGGATAATCCCGCGCGCTGATGGATGTCACAGCAAGTCTTCCGACTCCCGGCCAGGAAAAAATAGTTTCCACAATGGCAGAACCGCCAAGCAGAGTTCCAAATGACATGCCAAGCAACGTAACAATCGGAAGCATACAATTTTTCAGCACGTGGAAAAAGAGAATCCGGTTCTCCGAAGCTCCTCTTGACTTTAAACCATCGACATACTCCTGTTCCAGCTCCTGAAGCACAATGCCGCGAATCTGGCGGATATACCAGGCAGACAGTGTCAGCGCCAGGACAAGAGCCGGCATAATAATTCCTTTTCCACTTACCGATCCTATGACCGGCAGAAGCTGCAGTTTCATGGACAGTACATACATCATCAGCAGCGCTAGGAAAAAGGATGGAAGGGAGGACAAAAAATAAGTGACGAAACGAATCATATTGTCAAACCCTCTGTCCTTATACTTCGCACACAGTACTCCGATCGGAAAGGAAATCAGGATCGTAAGCGCGAGCGCTGCCACTGTCAGAAGCAGAGTCGCCGGAATCGTTTTCTTTAACTCGCCGGCCACGGCTTTTCCTGTTTTATAGGATTCTCCCAGATCTCCGTGGAAGAATTCATTCAGCCATCTTCCATACTGCACGGCAAAGGGATCATTCAGGCCAAGCTCTTCCCGTTTTAATTCCAGTGCCTCTTCCGAAACACGCATACCGGATTTTTTCAGTGCCACCATTGCCGGATCTCCCGGCGAATGATAAACCAGTAAAAAAGAAAGGAACGTAATTCCGATCAGCAGAAGTATTGTTTTTCCGATCACTGTTAACCATTTTTTTATCATGCTATTCCTCTACTTTACCGCGCGGAGCATAAAAAGCGGGGTCGATGCAAAATTAATTTTTTCTACATCATCCCAGACTTTTTTCCAGACCTCCCTGTCTGCCGTTGCTTCGCAAAAACCAGCCTAACGAATCATCCTCAGATCTTCTGTCGGACGCGCGCATCTGCTCAGAATCAGATTTCTGGCGATTTCTTCCATCTTATACGCTTCATCATATGCATTGAAATCAAAAACTTCTGCATCCTCTACATTTCTGTGATCCTCTTCGAATGCATTCTTCTGTTTGTCATCAAAAAGATAGTTATACCATCCTGCATCAAAATTTAAAAGAATGCCTCCTTTTTTCAGAACACGGCACCATTCCTGATATGCCTTCTGCGGTTCTTCCAGATTCCAGGTGAGATTTCTTGTTACAATTACATCAAAACTTCCGTCCTGTATGTTTTCTAGATTCTGCACATCTCCTCTCATCCATGTGATCCTGGAAGCATACGTTCCCGCATTCTGCATAGCATGGTTCAGCATTTCCTGCGTATAATCTACCGCGGTCACATCATACCCTCTTTTTGCCAGGCTAATGGCGAAAAATCCAGGACCAGTTCCCATATCGGCTATTTTTATCTTTTTATCCTCTGGAATTTCTTTCAATATGACTTCCATCCAGCTCTTTTCATTGCTGTGATTTAGTTCATGACAGACAACATCCGAATAGCTCTCTGCCCGGCGTGTCCAATATGCTTCTACTTCTTTTAACATTTTCATAGTCTGTCTGTTCTTTTCTATCTGTAATTAAAGTCAAAATCCTCTTGCAGGTCTGCTGCAAAAGGATTTTGGAATTGATTTGCAGGAAGCAGAGGAAAACGCCCCGAAGCGGAGGAATGGCGGCGATTTACAGCTGTTCCCGCATCCTGCGCGTCAAAAAGTGCGGAACTTTCTGACGTTACAGGATCAAAAATTTTTGACGTAAGCATAATAACATAAAAAAAACGCTAAAATAAGCCCCTCTGGGGGATATTTTTCGCGTTTTTTCAAATTTTTTTTAATACAACCACTATTTTGCCCATCTCAATTACTTGCGTAAATTCGATGGACACGTCTTATATCCCCATAGCTAAAGCCTTAACTTGACCCATATTTATACAAGATAATTTCGATAAGCAAGCAATGAATATAGTACATCCAGTCCTTGCCAGATAGAACGTACTCCGGGCATACCATCGCTCGGTGCACCTTTCGTCCCTCCAAGAACTCCCAGATCATAAATTGCTTCTTTAAGTGAATACGATTCAGGAATTTCCTTGCTTTTTCTTGCGCAACAACATAATACTTTCCATTCCTCTTCAACAAATACGATCCCACTTGAAATTTCCGGACATATTTTCCCAAGATAAGTCAGATTTAATATCTGCATTGCAATGACAGAATATAATAACGTCAGAAAGCTTAATCTCCCATATTCCCTTGCCTGGTTCTTTTCTATTTTGCATCCACTCTTTAATATAAAATGAAACCGTTCTATCTTCCATCTGTGTGCATAACACTGTACCAGCTTTTTTATTTCTTTTTCGCTCTTTACCGTTACCGTTGTCAGCCGTGACATGTGACAATAGGCGGTAATACATAACGCCAGAGCGTGTCTGAAAAAGGCTTTTCGCAGGCTGCGAGTCCCGTTTGTGGGAGATTTTGTCCGAATGAAGGTAGCGTAGCGTGCTACGGCAACTGAATGAGGGCAAAATGCACCGCAAAGTGGTGCTTGCAACACAGCATGTTCACGCTTGAATCAGGTGCTGAGGAAATAGCAATGAATCGTGTTCCTGGTTTTTGCCGGTCTTGCTATTTTCGTAGGTGGGTGATAAAATGACGATAGATCGTGAGATCAAAAAGGGAGGAATGTTGTGGGACGATTCTTTAATTCGAAGGTCAATGCGTTTCAGGATGTGTTAAACTCCAAAATATATATCGATAAAACAGGATTACTGGAATACACCAACAGTGTGATAGACACAACATCAAAGTTTATCTGCAACAGCCGACCCAGAAGATTTGGAAAATCAATCACGGCGGATATGCTCACTGCGTATTACAGCAGAAGTCTGGATACGGAAGAAATTTTCGAAAAACTTGAGGTCGGAAAAACAGCGGATTTTCGAAAGCATCTGAATCAGTACGACGTGATTCATATTGACATTCAGTGGTGTATTGAGCCGGCCGGAGGTGCAGATCAGGTAATCACTTTTATTAACAAAAATGTGATTGAAGAGCTGCGTGAAACATATGAAAAAGAATTATCGGAGGGAACATCGTCGCTTCCGGATGCGTTGTCACAGATCAGTGCAAAAACAGGAAAAAAGTTTATTCTGATTCTGGACGAGTGGGATGTACTGATTCGAGATGAGGCGGCAAATCAGAAAATACAGGATGAATATATCAACTTTTTGCGAGGGCTTTTTAAGGGAACGGAACCTTCGAAATATATTCATCTTGCATATCTGACGGGAATCCTGCCGATCAAAAAAATAAGGACACAGTCTGCACTGAACAATTTTTCAGAATTTACAATGCTGGATGCGAAAGTTTTTGCAAAATACACTGGTTTTACAGAAGAAGAAGTGCAGGCGCTCTGTCGGACATACAACAGCGATTTTGAAAAAGTAAAGCGCTGGTATGACGGATATCTGCTGGAAGAGTATCAGGTTTATAATCCAAAAGCAGTTGTAGAGGTTATGACCTGGAATAAATATCAGAGCTACTGGTCAGAAACGGGCACGTATGAATCAATTGTACCGATGATTAACATGAATTTTGATGGTCTGAAAACGGCAATGATTGAACTGCTGGCAGGCGGATCTGTGAAGGTAGATACTTCAACGTTTCAGAATGATATGATAAACTTTTCCGATAAGGATGATGTGCTCACATACCTCATCCATCTGGGGTATCTGGGATATGATCAGCAGCAGGAAACAGCGTTTGTTCCAAATGAAGAAATACGGCTGGAACTGACGAAGGCGGTAAAAAGAAAAAAATGGAATGAATGGATTTCGTTTCAGAGAGAATCGGATGCACTGCTGGATGCGACACTGGATGGAGATGCGGAAAGCGTTGCTGAAAAGATAGAAGAAATTCACATGGCCTATACATCTGTAATTCAGTATCACGATGAAAATTCATTGAGCAGTGTGATTTCGATCGCATATTTAAGTGCTATGCAGTATTATTTCAAACCTGTCCGTGAAATGCCGACAGGAAGAGGATTTGCAGATTTCGTGTTTTTACCGAAACCGGAACATATACAGCAGTACCCGGCGATGGTTGTGGAATTGAAATGGAATAAGAGTGCACAGACAGCGTTGAATCAGATCGCGGATAAAAAATATCCGGAGTCTTTGCGACAGTATACGGGAGAAGTTCTGCTAGTTGGAATCAATTACGACAAGAAAAGTAAAAAACATGAGTGTGGAATTGAGAGCTATGAAAAATAGGAGAAATCTGTATGAAAAGATGTAGTTACTGTGGCAAAAAAATAAACGGAAGTGTTGGATTTTGCAGTGATGCATGCGAAAGCCGCTATAAAAAAGTAATGGAAAAAGATGGACTTAAAGTTAAATATTTTATTTCCGGTATTATTTTAGGATTCCTGGTGATGTTTTATGGAATTATATCAAACAGCAGCTTCCTGATAGGGATGGGAAGCATAGTAATAGGAATTGATGTTGTTTTCTTTCCGTTTACCACGCCGGAAACAACCGCTTTTTTGGGATATCAAAAGGCAAAATTAGTGGGCCGCGTAGCAGGTATATTACTGATAGCAGTTGGAATATGGGTGGGGACTATTCACTGATGAACAGAGATGCAGAAGCTGCCGCATTAACGTGCGGCAGCTTATTTTTACAGCAATTCCGCTTTTTTTTGGATCATTGCCAGAAATACCAGCGGTTCTTTTCCGCTACAGGAAACGGCATGGCCGCTGCCGTCCTCGCAGAACGTCGTCATGCCCGCCTGCATCGGATATGTTTTGTTATTATCCTGATATATTCCCTCCCCGGACAGAATGTGATACACTTCCGTCTCGCCGTGATGCTCATGGTACGGGAGCTCATCGCCCGGTAAAATCGTTACTTTTGCAAAGAGTGTCACCTTTCCGGAAAGGCGTTCGCCTTCCAGCAATTTTTCTGTTGTGTGTCTGTCTGCCATTGTTCACGTCCTCGTTTTCGTAATCTTTCCTCTGTCAATCTCCACCGTCGTATCGCACAGTGCCGCGATGTCTTCCCGGTTGTGGCTGGCCAGAAGAATCGTTTTTCCTTCCTCTTTTAACTTCAAAAACAGCTGCCGCATCTCCTGCACGCCCTGGTTGTCGAGACCGTTCATCGGTTCGTCCAGGATCAGGAGAGAAGGTTCTTCCATAATCGCCTGTGCAATGCCGAGACGCTGGCGCATGCCGAGCGAATACTTGCCGACATGCTTTTTCGCTTCCGGATCCAGTCCGACTTTTCGGATAGCCTCATCGATCTCCTTTTTCCCGATCTTCCTGCGGATGCCGGCGAGAAACTGCAGATTCTGTCTGGCGCTGTATCCCGGAAGAAAGCCCGGCGTCTCGATGATGGCGCCAATACTCTCCGGCGCTTCAATCTCTTTCCCGATCTGTTTTCCATCCACCAAAACCGCTCCATCGTCCACCCGAAGAAATCCACAGATGCATTTGAACAGAACCGTCTTGCCACTTCCGTTTCTTCCGATCATTCCGTGAATTTTTCCTTTTTCAAAGCTCAGGCTGATCCCGTCCAGCGCCGCGTAGCTGCCAAACTTTTTTGTCACGTTTTCTATTCTTATCTTTTCTTCCATTCTTTCAGATTTCCTCCACAAAGTTCAGATCCTTTTTCCGAATCCCGAGATACGAGAGGATCGTGCATGCGCCGATGACAATCGCAAAGACACTGTAAACATATGCCATCGACGGCCCGTTTCCATACCCCTGCCACTTGTAGCTCGCAATGTTCATCCAAAGCGGCGGCGCGCAGTAATAGCCGATTGTGATGTTGGAAAATTTGCTGAGCAGAAGCGCGGTGAGTGCGATGCCGCAGTTGATGACGATTCCAAATCCCCTGTGTACCAGAAAATTTCCGGCATAACTCACAACGCCTGTCATAACCGACAGGCACCAGATTGCAAGCATTGTGAGACCCATTGCCTCCTGCGGCGAAAATCGCGAAAGGATCAGATAATCCAACGGTTCCTGGTCAAAGGTATATGCCGCATTCGTCTGAGCCAGCGTACTGATCACCTTCCCCCATCCGGTTTCCCACCCTACATTCGGAAACACAAGCAGTACCGGAATCATACTTAAGCATATGGTGTAAAAAAAGGAAACAACCACAATGTATAGCATGTTTCCCCAAAACCAGCTTTTCCGCCCGGCCCGCAGAATCTGCCACCCGCTGTTCGGTTCCAGAAACGGAGCATCACAGAAAAGCAGCAGAGCCCCAAGAACGATGATAATCTGGTCTCCATTATATCTGGTCATAAACGGCAGCATCCAAAAAGTCACATCAACTCCGGTCTGCTCGCAGAAGCCTCGAATACCCACCGTCATTACATGAAAAAGGATCGCAATCCACAACAGCGCAACATAAAACCGTGGTGTTGTGAATGTTTTCCGCAAACGTATCTGACATACCCGAAGGCTCATCCGTATTCTATCCATTCTGCTCCCTCCTCTTTACCATTCGCACGAAAATTACACCTTCCATTCCTGTCAGAATAAGGAAATAACCAGCTATCACAAAAAAGTCTTTAAAATTCCGTATACTTCCCCCATGGAGCTGGTACCACCTCATCTGGCCCGGCAGCTGCAGCGCTTCTGCTACAAGCTGGCTTGCATAATAAAAAAGAGCCGGTGTGCTGACCAGCACGAACAGATTTTTTATTTTCCCCGATATCATAAGCGCAAAAACTGCCATAAATGCATATTTGACAGCCTCAACTCCAAATCTTGCGGCAAGGTAAAACGGCAGGACGAGTCCATTTCCATAGTTTAAACCGCCTGTTAATGTTTCAAGCTCTTCTTTTTTTATCCACGGTATTTTTAATGCCAAAATGCCATAAACAACTGCCATTCCCAGAAAAATGCTGATCACAGAGCCGAAAAAGGCCACTACCAGATGCGACCAGCAATACGCTGTTCTCCCTATGCGTGTCTCAATGCATCTAAGATAGCCATTTCTGCTGTCTTCCCAATAGCTCAGCGCAAACGGCAGCACAGCCAGCACAGAAAACACTTCAAAAAATGCACCCACACCATGGCTGCTGACAACCAGGTAATATACCGATACATTCCACCGGCTCTGCATTGCTTCCTGACTGATGTTCAACACAGTAACCAGTATCGCACCTGCGATGGCAAAATAAAATTTTCCTGATAAAAACATTCTTTTAAAATCCATTTTTATCATTCGAAAAAAATTCATGAAAGATCACCTTCTTTCTGTTTTGATTTTCGAGATGGTTTTATCGGTTGATATATTCCATCCCTTGAAACTTCTCTTCGCCTCTATAAAAGATGTGACCCCGCTTAGCCCGGAGCCACATCTTTCACAAAAGTAATTTATTCTTTGAGTAAATCATAAAGCTCAGACAAACTCACCCCGCAATTTCCCGTCCATCCAGTGCATTGATGTAAACATACTGTTCGATCTCATCTTCTATAAATCGAAACTGCCACGCAGGAATCATATCACACATCCAATGCCCCGTTTCATTTCTTCCCGTTGTCATTGGGTAATAAATCAGTTTCATCTGATCCAGCGTAATCGGCTCGGCAATTGCCAAATCATACTTATTTCTCAGCGTTTCCAAAATAATATCTTTTTCCGCAAGAGATACCGGTTCCTTTTCCCGAATAGCATAGTGATTAACTGCTTGAAGATATTGAATTCCGCCCTCCGTTATAACAGCCTGTATTTTAGATGACGGAATATAAAGATCATCCTGCCGGTTAATTTCATTGCATAATACAGGAACCCCATTCAGATATCCCTGAAAAAACAACAGGAAGCAATCATCTGCTTTTGACCACTCATATTTCTGAATCTTCTGAGGCTTTAGCAATTCTCCATTCTCGATTGCCTGTTCCATTAATTCCTGCTGTTTTTCCATCTGTTTATACGAAAAACTGTATTTACTGGTCAATTCAACTTTTTCCCAGTCTCCAATCCATCTAACAAACTCTTTTCCTTCCTCTATCAGCTTTTCTTCGTCTTCCAATGAAATTTCCTGCTCATTGTCTCTGACCAAAATCCCTTCACCATAGGCTGATGTAATATATTCAACAGGTAAATTATAATAAACTTTTTTCCCTTCTTCCGTTTCCACTCCTAATATATTACTGACAGACACCGTTCCATTTTGATTTTTTAATTGTTCACCAAGTGTTCCCTCATACGAATAACAAACATCCGGCTCTCCCATGTCTCCTTTTCTTGTTTCCAATCCACTTTCCGGAATTTTCCCAAGTATTTTATTGAACACACTTTCTCCTTGAAATCCATCCACTTCTATCACACATTTTTCAAACTCGTTCCATTTTTTGTCCGGCATGTCAACAACCGCATCAATTTTTGCCTGGCTGCCAAGCTGAAAACGGATGTGCTCACCATTGCTTAATTCCTGATCCTTTTCATGTGTCACATTTGTTTCCGTTTCATCATTGCTGATAGAACTATTCCGTTCTTCTCCATTTTCCTGTTTTTCTACCTGCTGCAAATTTTCTGCCTCATTCCCCATATTCTGACAACCCGTAAGAATCAACAATATCGTCAGAACTCCCAACACTTTCTTTCCCATATATCCCCTCTTTTCAAAATTTCGTTCTTTCTCTTCTGTTACTCGAAGCATAACGAAAATTTTCTCCATCGTCAACGGATCTGGGATATCATGCTCTATCTGGGATAATCGGTACAGATAGCAAAAAATATAAGACTTTGTTCTTTGAAATCCGCATTCTTTTTGCTTCCTTCATACAAACAAAGTCTTTTTTATTACGTTTTATCTTATTTTATCGGAAACACTGCCTCTGCGCAAAACAAATCTCCTGTCTCATAATACTTTAACGCGCCACCTACCTTTTGCATCGTCCGTTTTACACTTTTGTGCCCAATCCCATGGCTGCTTGTATCTTTCTTCGTCGTATTCAAACTTGAATTTTCATTTAAAACAGATTTCTCTATTTTATTTTGAATCTCCAACCGAAGATATCCCATTTTTTCCTCTACAAAAATTATAATTTCTTTCTTCCCTGTAACTTTCCGCTCTGCTTCAATCGCATTATCCATGAGATTTCCAAACACAGTGCAAAACTCCAAATCATCAATTCCTTCCATTTTGCTCAGAATCGTACATTTCACATCTACTTTTTCACTTCTCGCAAGAGTAATTTTTGTATTAATCATAGAATCCACATAACTGTTTCCGGTCTGAATCAGTGTCTGCACATCTTCAATTTTCTGATTAATTTTTTCCCATACCTTTACCATTTCCGACTGCGGCATGGTCTCCATTGCCTCTTGCAGAGGTAAAAGATAATTTTTCAAATCATGTTTAAATTCTCGTAATTCTTCATTACTTCTCTTAATAATTTCCATACTTTCCTTTGAATATTTCTCTTTTTCTTTCATCAGTTCATATTCTAGCTTTGTTTGATTATCCTTGCTCATTTGCTGTACTATAAAGTACATAATCAGGCACATCAGCCAGATACAGCATACGCACAGCAAAATCCATTTCTGTTCCTGCATCTGCACACTTGGCAGATCTCTTACTACCAAAATCATAGTATCTCCCGCAATAATTGAGAAAACAAGGTTGCATCCCATGACAATCCATTGCCAGCTTATCAGATTCTCTCGTTCAAACAAAAGACTATTTAGTAATTTACCAACAAAAAAATAAGAAATTTTTGATAATAGCACGAGCGCAATTCTTACTGTATCCTGATCTTGAATAAACGATGCAACACTTTCTTGAAGGATAAAACTGCCGCCGAAAAGGATCGCTGTGTTTACCATCATCAATACTGCTCTCGCAACTACCGCTGCAGTAACCTTTCTCAGAACACTTCCCTGTGTACCCACCATCAAATAGACAAAAAGCCAAATCAATGTGATCCACATTTCCCACCTGTCATATAACGCAGGATACTTTTCCAACGCAGGAAAGATTAGCCCAAATAGCACTGCAATTCCCCACAAAACTTTACCTTTTTTCCCTCTGGGTTTCTGCTGCATAAAATCCATGCAGAATTCCAACAAAAGTATGTTTTCCCAAACAGAAATTGCAAGTTCAAAGACCTTCCAAAATGCTGCACTCATTCCATCACCACTCCCATAATTTTCATTCGAACCTGATTCAGATAATTTCTGCTGACAGGAATGCTTTTCCCGTTCAATAACAGAAGTTCTTTTTCGCGCAACCGATATACATAGTTCATGTTAACCAAATATCCTTTATGTGTCCTTACAAATTTATGCGCTTCTAGTTTTTTCTCCACTTCTGACATTTTCATTCTTACACGAATCGCCTCATCCCTCATATCTTTTTCCCGATAAAAAAGCAGATAGTTCTTCTCGCTCTCCACAAACCAGATATCACGCAATGCAAGTTTTACACTCTGACGCCCTGTCTGCAGTTCTATTTGGGGAACTTTCTTTCCTGCCTTTTTCTGCAGTTCCAGCAACTGCGGCTCCAGTTCCTCATCCAGATGTGCCTTGCGGATAAAAAAGAATGGATGATACACCAATGACTGAAACACCAGATCATCCTTATTCGATACAAACACAATGCAACATTCCCTGTTCCACTTTTTCAGATACGATGCAGCCTCAAATCCATTCACTTCCGGCATATCAATATCAATAAAAAAAGCAGAAATCTCATCAAGATTTTTGATTCCTTCCAGCATCTCCTTCGCAGATACGTAGCACTCCATTTCCACTGCAATCTTATGTTTCTGACATAAACCTCGAATTCTGATTTCCAGTTTATTTAAAAACACTTTATCATCATCGCATAAAATTAAATTCATTATTTTCCCCCATACTCTTCTTATCGAAGATTCTACTTCTCAACAGCATACCAAATTTTTTCTTTTCTCTCAAGCAATCCGGGACAACCCGCAGTATTTGGGATAAACCGCAACGCAAAACAGCACCCGAATCATTATAATTGTTCCTAAAAAAAGAGACTCCCGTTTCCAGGAATCTCTTTCTTCTTAAATAGAATTGCTGTGTGTTACGCCACGACATCCTCAAACTGCGAATTGTAAAGGTTTGCATAGAACCCATTCTTCGCGAGCAGTTCTTCATGGCTGCCCTGCTCGATGATATCTCCGTCCTTCATGACAAGAATTAAATCCGCATCGCGAATCGTAGACAGCCGATGGGCAATGACAAAGCTTGTTCTGCCCTTCATCAGGTTATCCATTGCTTTCTGGATCTCGATCTCTGTTCTGGTATCAACGGATGAGGTCGCCTCGTCGAGAATCAGGATCTTATTGTCTGCAAGAATTGCTCTTGCGATCGTCAGAAGCTGTTTCTGTCCCTGGGATACATTGCTTGCATCCTCATTCAGCTCCATCTGGTAGCCGCCCGGCAGGGTCTGAATGAAATGGTGTGCTCTTGCAGCCTTCGCCGCTGCAATAACCTCCTCATCCGTGGCATCGAGCCGGCCGTAGCGGATATTTTCCATGATACTGCCTTTGAACAGCCACGTATCCTGCAGAACCATACCAAAGGCATCGCGAAGCTCTCTGCGGTTGAAATCCCTGATATTGTGGTCATCCAGAAGAATGGCTCCGCTGTTTACATCATAATAACGCATCAGCAGCTTAACCATCGTCGTTTTTCCTGCTCCGGTCGGGCCGACAATGGCAATTTTCTGACCCGGTTTTGCCTTCGCGCAGAAATCATGGATGATGATCTGGTCCGGATTGTATCCGAACTGTACATGATCAAAGGTTACTGCTCCTGTTACCGTCCCAATATCGGCCGGATTTTCTGTGGTCTGATCCTCTTCCTCTTCGTTCAGGAATTCAAAGACACGCTCGGATGCCGCCGACATCGACTGTACCATGTTGATCACCTGCGCAATCTGCTGGATTGGCTGGGTAAAGTTTTTTACATACTGGATGAATGCCTGGATATCACCGATTGTAACCACGTTTCGGATCGCCAGCAGTCCTCCGGTCAGCGCCACACAGGCGTAGCCCAAATTCCCGACAAACATCATAATCGGCTGCATCATACCGGATAAAAACTGCGATTTCCATGCGGAATCATAGAGAATGCTGTTGGTTTTCTCGAACTCCTCAATGGTATCCTTTTCACGGTTAAATGCCTTAATTACAAGATGGCCGCCGTAAACCTCCTCAACCTGTCCATTAATATGACCCAGATATTCCTGCTGGTCACGGAAGAATTTCTGGGATTTCTTCGTCACCAGTCCGATCAGCCCCATGGAAATCGGCAGGATCACAAGCGCGATCAGCGTCATCAGCGGAGAGATACTCAGCATCATGATCAGAACGCCGACCAGCGTTGCCACGGATGTGATGATTGTGGTAATGCTTTGGTTCAGTCCCTGACCCAGTGTGTCGACATCGTTGGTAATACGTGAGAGCACTTCGCCATAGGTGCGGCTCTCAAAATATTTCATCGGCATGCGGTTGATTTTCTCCGAGATTTCCTTCCGGAGACGATAGCATACCTTCTGGGTAACGCCGGTCATGATCCAGCCCTGGATGAAGCTGAACAGGGCGCTCATCAGATACAGGCCAAGGGTAAACAGCAGAATTTTTCCGATTTTCGTAAAATCAATGCTGCCTGTCCCTCTGATTTTCTCCATCAGTCCCTCGGACAATGCCGTTGTTGCTTTTCCGAGGATTTTTGGACCCGCAACATTGAACACGGTCGAGCATGCTGCACAGAGCATAACGACAAAAATTGCGATTTTATATTTTCCAATGTACTGTGCAAGCTGTTTGATCGATTTTTTCAGGTTCTTCGGCTTTTCGCCCGGCTGCATGCCGTGCCCCATGCCTCCCATCGGTCCTCTTTTGCGCGGCTGCTGATTTCTCCTGTCACTCATGGTCAGCCACCTCACTTTCTATTCCAAGCTCCTTCTCCGAGAGCTGGGATTTTGCAATCTCCTGATAAACCTTACAGTTCTTCAGCAGTTCTTCATGTGTACCTTTTCCGACTACCTTTCCGTCATCGAGCACCAGAATCTGCTCCGCATGGAGAATTGTACTGATTCGCTGTGCCACAATGATCACGGTGCTGTCTTTGACATTCTCCGCCAGTGCTTTTCGAAGTGCCGCATCCGTTTTCAGGTCAAGTGCAGAAAAGCTGTCATCGAAAATAAAGATTTTCGGATCCTTTGCAATCGCACGCGCAATCGCCAGACGCTGCTTCTGTCCGCCGGACACATTCGTTCCGCCCTGGGAAATCGCGGTCTCATATTTATCGTCTTTTGCTTCAATAAACTCTGTTGCCTGCGCAATCGCGGCTGCTTTTTCGATCTCGGCATCGGTTGCATTTTCTTTTCCGAAGCGCAGGTTCGATGCGATCGTTCCCGAGAACAGCACACCTTTCTGCGGCACAAAACCAATCTCGTCTCGCAGCTCCTTCATGGTAATGTTTCGGATATCTTTCCCATCCAGGGTAATCTCTCCGCCCGTCACATCGTAAAGACGCGGAATCAGGTTTATCAGCGTTGATTTTCCGCAGCCGGTACTGCCTATAATTGCCGTTGTCTTTCCCGGCTCCGCCACGAAATCAATATCATGCAATACATCCTCTTCCGCTCCCGGATACCGGAAATTGACATGGCAAAAGCGGACAACACCATTGTGTACGTCTAATTTTTCCGGCGTTTTAGCATCCTGAATCGAAAGCTCTGTCCGGACAACCTCGTCGATACGGCCTGCGGCAACTGCGGCACGCGGCAGCATGATAGACATCATTGTCAGCATCAGGAAGGACATAACAATCATCATGGCATACGTAATGAACGCTGTCATTGCGCCGACCTGCATCGTACCCTCATCGATTCTGTGTGCACCAAACCAGACAATTCCTACGGTCAGTACATTCATAATCATCATCATGCCGGGCATCATAAAGGTCATGACACGGTTGGTAAACAGTGTCGTTCCGGTCAGCTCTCGGTTTGCCGTATCAAAACGCTCCTCTTCTTTATCCTCTCTTCCGAATGCACGGATAACGGAAAGTCCGGTCAGAATCTCACGGGAAACCAGGTTGATGTTATCGACCAACTTCTGCATCTTTTTGAATTTTGGCATTGTAATAGATACAAGCAGCATGACATAGCTGATAATCACAATAATTGCCAGTACGATAATCCAGCCCATGCCGGCGCCCGTTTTTATCACCTTGATAACACCGCCAATACCAAGAATCGGCGCATACGCAATCATGCGCAGCAGCAGCACCGATACCATCTGGATCTGCTGGATATCATTTGTACTTCTCGTAATCAGAGACGCGGTAGAGAATTTATCCATTTCCGCATTGGAAAATCCGACAACCTTTTTGAATACCTGATCTCTCAGATCGCGACCGATCCCGGCAGCAACACGGGAGGCAAACAGTCCGACAAAAACCGTTACCACCCCCATCAGAAGTGCCATGCCGACCATCTTAAGACCCGCCGTCAGAAGATACGACTTCTGAATCCGGTCGATATCAAGTCCCGCCGCTTTATCTGCGGAAACTGCATAGGCAATTCCCATCGATTTTACCAGCGAGCTTCCCATCGTATCGAGCGTTTTTTCCATGCCATCGCGCATCGAAAGCACGTCATCTTTCTCCATTTGTCCACTCTCGAGCATGGATGCAAAAATCGGACGGACATCTACACAGGTCACTTCTGCCTTGTTTCCATCCTCATCTTCCTTTTCCTGCCGGAAGCTCTTCAGCTCCACATGCATCATCTCGCCGATCTGCTCTATCGTCATGTTTTCAAACACGGAAGCATCCTGACCGGTCTGCTGCGCCATGAGCTGTTTGAAGGTGGTTTCCTCCATCGCACCCATCTGGTAATTCATAAGGAGTGCAACGGTCAGCGTGTCATCCGCTGCATCGAGCTCTTTTTCGGAAGCTTTGTTCCGCTCATAATAGCCGTCCTTTTTCGTATAAAGACTCTCCCACAAGTCTGCCTCATCATCCGTCATGATAAACTTTGCTGTCTGAAATTCTTCCTCTGTGATCCTTTTGGGCGTAACGTGCTCAACACCGCTGTTCTGAATGCCCACGTCAATGATATCAGATGTGTACGACGGAAGCGACAGGTCGCACCACGCCTGGACAAACAACAGCATAAGAATCACAAGAATCGATTTCCAGTACGGGAGCATATTCTTGAAAATCTTACTCATTTTTTCCCCTTTCTTCTTTCCGGTGTACCAGCTTGCCGGCACACGAATTCTGTCGTTTTCGGGTTTCAATTTCTTTTTCTGCAATCTCATAGATACGATCCAGATAAGCAACCAGCTGATCTACATCCTCTTCCTTTAACTGTGACATCACAGAGCAGCCAAAATCATGCATTCTGTCCCGTACCTCTTCCCCCTTTTTCCAGCCCTGCTCTGTCAGACTGATATACGTATTTCTGCGGTCTTTTTTGTCAACGGTCCGCTCTACATATCCTTTTTCCTCCAGTCCGCGCAGTGTCCGCGACACAGCCGGCGGAAGCGTTTTGGTCTTCGCTGCCAGCTCTGAGCTTGTAATTTTTCCGTTTTCTCCCATCTGCAAAATCGCACCCATGACGGAAAATTCGGAACTGCTGAGTCCCGGAATCAGGTCTGATACGTTCAGTTTTTTAAACTGGTGCACCGCACGAAACAGTTTTTCAAATGCATCTTTCATGTTTTCCCCCTCCTTTTGCCGCAAATGTTTAACAGTGTTATTTATTTACGTGTGTTAAATAATAACACCGGCAAATTTCCGTGTCAAGAAATTTGACGGTGTTTATGTTTTTTTTAGAAATCAGGCCACTCAAATAGAATTTGACAAACGCTGCCATTTTGTTTAGATTAGAAGCAAATACGAAAGGACATCTTCATTCCCATGCCAGGTTTTATTTTACATCTTACCGCAGCCCAAATGCTGTTAAAGCACCTCCCGTCCCACCCGGATTTTCCATATCCGATTTCATCGGTAAATGATTTTCTGATCGGAAATCTTCTGCCGGATGCGACGCAGCAGAAAGAATCCTCCCATTTCCGCGATCCGCTTTACCGCGAAAAAATGATGGTATTCCCGGATCTTACACGGTTTACAGCGAAATACCGTTCACTTCTGCCAGATTCGAGCGCACTGGGGTATTATTTTCATCTTTATATTGACCGAAGATTCTTCAAGGATTTTATTCCACAGATTGTAGCGTTTTATGATGGAGATGGGAAGATTACAGATATAAGAGATGAAATTGCAACGGTTTATATCAAAAAATCGCGGATATCCATTCCTTTTTCCAGATATCTCACGGAGGAGTATTATTACGGGGACTATACACGAATGAATACATATCTTGTCAACCGCTATTGCATCCCACTCGATCTCAATCCTAACGTCACGAACCCTGGAATCACAGAAATTCCGTATGAGAACGTCCAACAGGTACTTGACCTCCTCCATCACTTCCTCTCCGTCCCGCCGGAAGCCGCGCAGGATCTGAAGGTCTTTCCGCTTGAAGAGCTGCTTGCGGCACTGGAGCAATATGTAGAAGAGTTTTTGGCTGTGCCGATTGACGCTCCCCACAGCTAAAGCAAGGGGATTCTTGTTTCTTCCACTACTGCATTGACGAATACCTTACGGTACTGCAATGTCTTACACAGTGTCCACAAGC
>ERZ791914.109-NODE-109-length-93635-cov-49.553216_pt1 | contig 93635 bp, 87 predicted proteins | sample MGYA00510140_ERZ791914 | MGnify/ENA primary metagenome ERZ791914 (study PRJEB30046, sample SAMN00792079) | human gut metagenome | study: EMG produced TPA metagenomics assembly of the A metagenome-wide association study of gut microbiota in type 2... | reverse complement strand
CATTTCCCCACTGTATAAAGAACTGGACAAGCATCTGAAACGGATGCAAAACCCGCGATTATCAATATTTTTTAGATAAATGAGAAACACGGAATCAACCATATCATCGGCAGTACACATCAAATGAAATCGTCTATAGATGCAGATATGCCGATTTTTAGAGTATCAATAGTAACAGTAATTGAGCCGCACAGTTGTTGCATTTTATGCAAACGCTGGCGGCTCATATAGTATCGCACTAGTAACACTTATTTGAGCAGCTCGATGCATTTACGGAGCTGACGCAGTCCTTTATGTGTATAGACGCGCTCTGTGATGTCGCCACCGGCATGGCCAAGGATGCGGCGTTTCGCAGTCTCATTGGCGCCAGCATTGTCTAAAAGCGTTGCGACCGTATGCCGGCAGTCGTGCGTAGTATGGCCATCGGCACGGATGCGGTGCATGACGGCCCGCCAGATTGTGCAGTACCGCCCATAGTTGTATGGCTGGCCGCCCCCATCGCAAATGAGCACATCACCTGGGCTTTTCATTCGGGACTCGATAAGCGGTGCGATGCGATGATGTATCGGGATGATACGGATGCCGGCGGCGGTCTTGCTTCGGGTGATGCGGATATAACGTTGACGCAGATGGACATCAGATTTTTGTAGCTGTAGCATCTCACCACAGCGCATCCCCGTATAGAGCAGGATAAGCACCGAGTCAACATCAGGACAGCCCACGGTCGCCCATAGCCGGTTGATTTTCTGCCGGCTGAACGTATGATGTGGCCGGACCGGTCGATTTCGGCCAATGGAAAGTAGCGACGCATAGTTGGTCGTTGACAGCTCAATTTTGTCCGCGTATTTGAGCAATAGCGATATAAGCGACCGCACTTTTTTAACGCTGCTGTAAGACAGCCCGTGACGGCGCATGTCGTCAATGACTTGCTGATAATCGGCATAGCGCAGGCCCTCGACGGGCATTCCGTGGAGCGTAGATAGATGCTGATACGCATTGCGGTAACTGTTCAGTGTCGATTGTGATGGCTGTGTATCTTCAGTATGCCGCGGAAGCCAGCGATGGTATAACTCGGCTAAAGTTATTTTGTGACCCGGAAGGGAGCGATGACGATGAGATCGATTGTAATCCGCTTGGAAAATTTGAGCATCAATCAGATTTGTAAAATATTCAACAGGTCGTTGTCGTCCCGCATCCGATACTACAAAGACAAACGGCCTCCGCCGCTTCCCGCTAAGCTTTTTTATACATCCATATCCATTGGGATTACGCATTTTACCACCTCATTAATAAAATTAAGATAAGGAGATAGTACCATGAAAGATTATCTAATTCAGTTCGGATCGGATAGCCGGCGAGGCGCAACATACGCAGAAGGCGTGCATTACTACGTAGATCAGCAGAGTGGAGCTGTCACTGATGGTAGCGTTAAGGTCCAGGACCTGCTGGATCAAGGATTTATTTTTGTCAGCACAGACGATTATAATAACCTGCTTGGCAACAATTCGGAACATAAAGAATATTGCCGGCAGTCTGATGGGACCTTTGCCCCCTATGTAGCTCCAGACCCGACTGAATCCGAAAAGAAAGCGGCGAAAATCAACACTATCAAAGCAAAATACAACAGTCAGCTAGACGCAATGGTTACAGCCCGCGTCAAAGCTACGATGCTTGGCGCGGATACCTCGAAGATTGACGCCAACTATAAAAACACCTTGGCCGCAATGGCAACGGAAATCAAGAATGCATAAAGGGAGGGATGAACCATGGAATTTTGCGAATTTTGCGGGAACATCTTAAACGACGACGGACGTTGCCCCTGGGATGATTGTCCACACAACGCCATCTTGGACGTTATGGCCGCCGCTGAAGCCGCTGACAAGCAGACCAACACGGTAAACACCACAGACGCAGCGCAGAATGGGGGTACGTAATGGAATCATTAATACAGATGGCGGGCGTCATTGTGGCCATTCTCAGCCTTTGCGGCGTCATCTTTAATTATGCTGTCATCAAACCTTTGTCGGCATCCATAAGAGAGCTGCGTGAACTCATCGAAAGCACCCGGGAATATATCCGCGGTGTGGAAGAGAAGCGGCAGAACATGGCCGAGCGACTGGCAAAAGTCGAAGCGTCGGCAGCATCGGCACATCATCGACTGGACGATTTGCAAGAAAGGGTGAAGTGACATACAAGGGGTGATGCCTATGATTGACAAAATCAATATCGTAGATCTGACGGTCATCATCGGGCTCGTTGTAGCGCTGGTGCTGGCCATTTTTTATGATCAGAATGAGTTGGCCATGAGCATTGCATCCGGCCTGCTCGGTTACATCGGTGGCAATATCAAGACTGCCGCCACGACGAATAGGAGGAATGATAAGAATGAAAGTGTACATTAATCCCGGCCACGATTTAGAGTATGACAGCGGCGCCATACATACTGCCACGGATGGTACGGTAGACCTCAGAGAGTGTGACGTAGCCGCAAAAATCGGGGCAAAAGTAAAAGAATACCTCGAAGCGGCCGGTTGTGAATGCCGGTTGCTGCAGTCTGACAATCTCTACTATGATAGTGACCACGACGACCGTCCCGTTGCTGTTTGCGCAGATGCCAACGACTGGGGAGCAGATGTTTTTGTGAGCATCCACTGCAATGCAGCCAACACATTGGCACAAGGTACGGAAGTCGAGTGTTATAAACGTCTGTCTGACGGAGGAGCATTGGCCGTCTTCATTCAGCGTCAGATTGTAAGCGCCCTTGGCACAGTAGACCGTGGCGTCAAAGAGATGCCTCAGCTTATTGTGCTCAAACATACAGATATGCCGGCCGTACTCGTAGAGACGGCGTTTATCGACAATGATGATGATGCAGATCTTTTGGCCACGCGGTCGGATGATTTAGCTGCAGCCATTGCAAGAGGCGTTACAGATTATCAGTGCAGTTTATGTTAATACTGGGAGGTGATCATTATCTGTCAATCTGAAAGGTGGTGATTGTCTCGGTATTTAAAATGCTATATATTATTGTATTTATTGTATATATGGAGGAATGAAATCATGAGCAAATGGACAGAAGTACGTGATGGATTAGTATCAGCATTAGATGTTAATGAGGTGGCCGCCGCGGCAAAAGACCAGCTGACTGCAAGCTTAATTAGTGATGGCATGCCAACAATCGAAGCTGTTGCCGACAAATTCGTTACACAGATTCAGAACCAGGCGGCATCTGAAACCGGCTGGAATGCGATTCGTGATAAATTTGTACTGCCACTGTTAATCAACGGTACGATTTGGCTGGCTAAACTGGTGCTGAGCAAGAGCGATGCATCTACCAACGCATAATCTATATAAAACTATAAATAATGTGGAAGCCCATGGTAGTAAGCACTGTGATTGTACACAGCATGCTGAGCCCATGGGCTATTTTTTTAATCTCTTTTATTTTATACGTATAAATCTATTGACAATATACGTATAAATGCTATAATATAATCAAGGAAAGGGAAAACAAGACCTTACAAAATCTTGAGTCACCCGACAGGGAAGTCCGCAAGGAGGAATTACAATGAGAAAATATCACGGAATTAAAAACACCGTATGTGAAATAAAAGATTGCCGTCAGAACTGCGGCATGTATTATGAAGTATTCTACGATATGAAAGAAGATGAAGTCTTCACCAAAGTACAGGTTGACTTTGGCCATACCTGGAATACGGTATACGAAGATAAAAATATTGTAAAGATTGGGAATTTCGACAGCTATGTAAGCATGGCTGAATTGAAATCCTTGATTGAAAAGAGCATCTGAATACATAGGCGGTCAGAAATGGCCGCCTTTTAAATAAGGAGGTTGAAGTTATGAAACGTACTATTTATATGTCAGAACCGTTAGAACGGCTCGCCGATGAAACAAAAGGTGACAGCCGCCGCACCAGCGGTTTTTCCCGGCGATTAGGAGAGATTGTAGAGCGCTACCAGATTATGATTGAACTTGATACCCCGCCTGAATTGACAGAAGTAGAACTGGCGATTATGGGTGAAGTACTATCAGGTGCAGTCATCGACCGGCGCAAAATCCGCGGACTGCATCTTGATGTGTTGGATGCAGCTACCGGCACTCCAGACGATAGAAAGCAGTTGTCAGCTAAAATAGAGAGACTGACAGCCGGTCAAAGGCTGGCACTCATAGAAAAAATAGGATTATGAAGAATGACATACATCCAGGCAGTCGCTTTGGATCTTGGACCGTTATCGCACTGGATGACGGTCAGCACCAGAAAAAGTCGTTATGTCGGTGTGACTGCGGCACAGAGCGCTGGGTAGTCAACTCGACGCTGCGGACCGGAAAGTCTAGGTCCTGCGGCTGTAAGTCGTATAAAGAGCCTCCGGTATATCCGATAAAAGTCGGAGACCGAATCGGACACTGGACGCTAATAGAACAGTGGCGTACAAAGTTTTTATGCCGGTGTGACTGTGGCTCTGAGAGATTCATATCCGCGTATAATCTGATGCACGGAAAGGCTCTTGAATGCAAAAATTGTGCCGCGAAAAATATCCAGGACGTAATGGCCAAAGGTAACAAAATTATGCGGCCACTCCAGGAGCAAGGCCTGGCACCGAGGTACGCAGGCTTCGGCAGAAAAGCCAAGAAACTACCCAAAAGTGGTATAACCGGGGTCTATATCCAAAAAGGACGATACCGGGCAGAAATTACGGTTAATAGGAAACGAATATTTTTAGGATCTTTTACTACGCTGGCGGAAGCAGCGAAGGCCAGGCGTGTAGCTGAAATCAAGTACTTTGGCCCACGGCAAAAGATGGCCGATGAAATCAAAGAAAAAATGAAAAAAAACAAGCAGGCCGGTACATAACGTATATGACCCGTATTGTCTTGCCGTTGGTCATTAACGGATCTATCTGGGCCGTGAAATTTGTACTGAACAAGAGCACGACTGAAGAGCAGCAAACGGAATAACAGTTAAAAACAAAGAAATCCCGTCAAGTCAGTATGCACTGGTTTGATGGGATTTCTTTGTTTGTTCTACATTACTATTTACATGCAATTATATTTATTTTTACGTAGTTTCAATGTAATAAGCGGCAAAAATAAGCGGCAAAGTAAAAAACAAGCGGCATCACATCGCTGTGAAACCGCTTGTTTACTGTGGTGCGCCTAGAAGGATTCGAACCTTCGCACCCGGTTCCGGAGACCGGTGCTCTATCCCCTGAGCTATAGGCGCATGTCATATAACGTACTTTCATATAATATCACGAATTAAAAATTATTTCAAGCCCGGACTGGCAGGTTCTTGTCATATTTTTACTGGCAACGTGTATCTATATATGGTATTATATACAATAGGCTAAAAATGGAGTTGACGCGATGATGGAACGTATCTATCTGGATCATGCAGCGGCAACTCCTCTGGATCAGAGGGTGCTGACTGCCATGATGCCGTATCTGACAAGTCAATATGGAAATCCGTCCAGCCTGCATTATTTTGGGCAGCAGGCCCGTGCGGCTGTACAGCTGGCACGACGACAGCTTGCTCATTGCCTGGGCGTTGCAGCCGGTGATGTGGTATTTACCAGCGGCGGCACGGAAGCAGATAATCTGGCCATACAAGGTTACCTGCGGGCCAATCATCCCCATGGTGGTCACTTGATTACGTCTGCTGTGGAGCATCAGGCTGTGCTGAATACGTTCAGGGCATTGGAGGCAGAAGGATATTCCCTGACCGTGCTTCCCGTTGATTCTGATGGCCGCGTCTGTCCGGAAACGTTACGACAGGCAATCCGTCCCGATACGGTACTCATTTCCATCATGTATGCCAATAATGAGACCGGCACGGTACAGCCTGTACAGAAACTAGGGGCTATAGCCAGGGAACATGATATTGTGTTTCACGTCGATGCCGTCCAGGCCTTTGGCTATCTGCCGGTACATCCTATAGAGGACGGCATTGATCTGCTGACTGTGTGCAGCCATAAAATATATGGACCAAAAGGAATGGGCGCTTTGTATATCCGCAAGGGAATACAGCTGGTTTCAGAGGCCCATGGGGGACCGCAGGAGCACCGGCTGCGTGCGGGAACCGAAAATGTAGCTGGAATCGTCGGATTTGGTATGGCTGCGGCCCTGCTTGAAGCGGAACGACCGGAACGAATCGAAAAAGTCCGTATGTTAAAAAATCTGGTGTATCACGAGCTGATTGAAGGCAACGGGATATTGCATCTCAATGGCACGTTATCCGGATCTTTGCCCAACATCATTGATTTCAGTGTAGACGGTATGGAAAGTCCGGTCCTTTTGATTGCCCTGGACCGTCAGGGAATTGCCGTGTCGGCCGGCTCGGCCTGCGAAGCCGGTGCTGTTGAGCCTTCCCATGTGCTGATGGCTATGGGAACTGATGATAAATGGCTCCGCAGTAGTATCCGCATGTCCTTTGGTCCGGAAAATACAGTCGAAGAGGTCAGGAAGACTATACAAGCCATCCGGGATATTACCAGACCTCTTAGAAAAGGAGTATAGATTATGACGAAATGTGTCGCCGTGGCTATGAGCGGCGGTGTCGATAGTTCTGTAACGGCAGCGCTCCTGAAGGAACAGGGCTACGATGTCATTGGCATTACGCTGCGTTTATGGGAAGAAGATCCATCCTGCCCGGCAGTCGAAAATGTTCATTCCTGCTGTTCTCTGTCTGCCGTTGATGATGCCAAGGCAGTGGCTTCTGTCATTGGCATTCCCCATTATACCCTGGATTATAGAGAATTATTCCGTAACGATGTCATCGATTATTTTGTCCAGTCCTATGTAAAAGGACAGACCCCCAATCCATGCATCGCCTGCAATAAATGTATTAAATTCGGCCTGCTCTGGCAGCAGGCGCAGCAATTTGGCGCCCAATACCTGGCAACGGGCCATTATGCCCGCATTGTGTATAATGAAGCGCGAGGCATTTATGAACTGCTCCGGGGGACGGACCGGCGCAAAGATCAGTCATACGTCTTGTATCAGTTGACACAGGATTTGCTGCCACATATTGTATTTCCCATGGCAGAACTGGAAAAAGTACAGACGCGGGAACTGGCAAAACAATTCGGGCTTCCTGTTTTCAATAAGCCGGAAAGCCAGGATATATGCTTTATTCCCGATAATGATTATAAAGGTTTTTTAAAGAAGCGGGTCCCGCAATGCTTTAAACCGGGGAATTTCGTTGATGTTCACGGCCATGTTGTCGGACGTCATCAGGGCATTCCCTGTTATACTATCGGCCAGCGCCGTGGCCTGCATCTCGGCGGTCCCGGAGGTCCGTATTATGTCGTCGCACTCGATGTGAAACGCAACCAGGTCATCGTCGGTTCAGAAACGGATTTGTTCCGTACAGAAGTCCGGGCCCGGGACCTCTCGTGGGTGGAAGGCCGGCCGCAGGGGACGTTTGCAGCATTGGGAAAGATACGTTATGCTGCCAAAGAATCTCCTTGTACGGTGTATCCCGGCAAGGATACGATGCGCGTCGTATTTGACACGCCGCAGCGGGCTGTGACGGCCGGACAGGCACTGGTATTGTATGACCGGGAAACGGGAGAACGGGTTCTTGGCGGTGGTGTCATTATTTAATGCTAGAGGAGTAATGAACGTGGCAACTAAATATATCCGTAATTTTTCAATTATTGCACACATTGACCATGGCAAATCGACGCTGGCAGACCGGCTTCTGGAAATGACCGGTACCGTTTCCAAAAGAGAAATGGAAGACCAGCTCCTGGATACGATGGATCTGGAACGGGAACGGGGCATAACGATCAAAGCCCAGTCGGCCCGCCTGATTTATGATGCCAAAGACGGTCATCAGTATACGCTGAATCTGATTGATACGCCGGGGCATGTTGACTTTAATTATGAAGTATCCCGCAGCCTGGCTGCCTGTGACGGGGCACTCCTGATCGTCGATGCGACCCAGGGCGTAGAAGCACAGACGCTGGCCAACGTATACCTGGCTCTGGAACATGACCTGGAAATCATCCCGATCATCAATAAAATCGACCTTCCCAGTGCAGATCCCGAACGGGTGCGCAAAGAGATAGAAGATGTCATCGGCCTCGATGCCAGTGATGCTATTGAAGTTAGTGCCAAAACAGGGCTTGGTGTCGATAAGGTGCTCGAAGCCATCGTACAGCGGATCCCGGCACCAGAAGATGCACCGGATAAGCCGCTGCGGGCCCTGATTTTCGATTCACATTTTGATTCGTACAAAGGAGCCATTGCCAATATCCGCATCATGGAAGGTAGTCTCAAAACAGGGGACCGGATCCGCATGATGTCCAGCGGGATGGAATTTGAAGTGACAGAAACAGGCGTCTTTATTCCCCAGATGCACCCCGTCGCGTCCCTTGAATGCGGCAGTGTCGGCTATCTGGCGGCGAGCATGAAAAATGTCCGCGATTGCCGCGTCGGTGATACGGTCACGCTGGCAGACCGTCCGGCAGCAGAACCACTGCCGGGATATCGCAAGGCGACGCCTATGGTATATTGCGGGCTTTACCCTGTAGAAACCAATGATTATGATAATCTGCGGGATGCCCTGGAAAAACTGCATCTCAATGATGCGGCCCTGTTATTTGAACCGGAAACATCGACGGCTCTGGGATTCGGGTTCCGCTGCGGCTTCCTGGGACTTCTCCATATGGACGTCGTCAAGGAACGGCTGGAACGGGAGTATGGTCTGTCTCTGATTACGACGGCTCCGTCGGTTATTTATCATGTATATTGCACAGATGGCACGATGGTCGCCGTCGATAATCCGTCTCTTATGCCGGATATGACGAAAATTGATCATACCGAGGAACCCTTTGTCAAGACGACCATCATCATCCCGAAAGATATGGTAGGGACGGTCATGGAAATTTCCCAGAATCGGCGCGGCCAGTATCTGACCATGGATTATCTCGATGAAACCCGGGTTTCCGTCGTGTATAATCTGCCGTTGTGTGAAATACTGTATGATTATTTTGATACGTTGAAATCTTCGACGCGGGGATATGCTTCGCTGGATTATGAACTCAATGGCTATCAGACATCACCTATGGTGAAGATGGATATCCTGATCAACGGGGAAGTGGTCGATGCGCTGAGCGTCATCGTACATAAAGAATTTGCAGCCCGCCGTGGCCGGGCTCTGGTAGAAAAACTCCGCAGTCTCATCCCACGGCAGCTTTTCCAGATTCCTATCCAGGCTGCTATCGGCAATAAAATCATTGCCCGGGAAAATGTAGCGGCTTTGCGCAAAGACGTACTGGCCAAATGTTATGGCGGTGATATTTCCCGTAAGCGCAAACTTCTGGAAAAACAGAAGGAAGGGAAGAAACGCATGAAGCAGGTTGGCAGTGTTGAAATCCCTCAGGAAGCCTTTATGGCCGTATTACAGGTAGATGAAAAATAATGACAGGTCTGTATATTCATATTCCGTTCTGCCGTCATAAGTGCCGATATTGCGATTTTCCCTCTTATGGCGGAGTAGAATCGTATATACCGGCTTATACGGAGGCCCTCTGCCGGGAAATCAGCACTTCTCCCCGGGAGGGCCTCGCTGTCGATACGATTTATTTTGGCGGCGGCACACCGTCGCTATTGACCATTCCTCAGATTGCATCCGTTCTGCAGGCGGTGACACAGCATTTTGTCGTCGATTCCCATGCGGAGATTACACTGGAAGGCAATCCGGACAGTCTGGACGGAGACTATCTGAAACAACTGCGCAGGCTGGGGATCAACCGGCTGAGCATGGGTATACAGAGTTTCCAGCCGCAGCTTCTGCACTCTCTGGGACGGATTCATTCACGCCGTCAGGCTGTAGAGGCAGTGGAATATGCAGCGCGGGCTGGTTTTGACAATCTGTCTGCCGATCTGATGTATGGCCTGCCCGGACAGACTCTGCAGATGGTATCCGATGATCTGGAGCAGCTTTTTCAGCTTCCCCTGTGTCATGCCTCCGTATACAGCCTGATTCTGGAACAGGGCACCTGCCTGCATCATGATGTGACAACCGGTGCAGTATCGTTGCCGCCGGATGAACAGGTAGATGCCATGGCGTCTTTAGTCCATCAGGCTTTTGATGAGCATGGTTTTGTCCATTATGAGATTTCCAGCTATGCCCGTCCGGGACGGCGGTCCCGTCATAATGTCAAGTATTGGACTTATGTACCCTACCTGGGATTCGGCGTTTCGGCTCATTCATTTGATGGCAGTGTACGGACAGCGCACATTGCCAATATTCCTCAGTATATCCGTGACGCCGGCAGACAATCTGTACTGGCGGAATCCGTCATTATTGATACAAAACGGGCACAGGAAGATTATTGTTTTCTCGCATTGCGTATGCGTGATGGCATCCTATATGATGACTTTGCCCGCCGTTTCGGCGTCTCGGTGGAATCAGAGTTTGGCAAAGTGGTGGAACGGCTGATTGCACAAGGGCTGCTGGAACGGACAGAGCGTGGCTGTCGTCTCACCAGCCTGGGACTGGCCTATGGAAATTATGTATTCAGCCAGTTTATTCGCTGATCCGGGGGAAGCGGCAGATATGGAAGGGAGTGTACCCATATGGTAGCAGATATTATCATCAATATAACGGCCAAACAAGTACAACAGACGTTTTCCTACGTCATTCCCGATGGTCTTCCCGTACGTACCGGATCCCGTGTTCTCGTCCCTTTCGGTCCGCGCCGGGAAGAAGGGATTGTACTGGCTGTACGGGAAGAACGGGATAGTGACCGTCAGTATCAGCTGAAGCCTGTCCTTTCTCTGTTATCATCACAGGCCGGGTTCCGGGACGAAATGATTCAGACCGCCTTGTGGATCAGCCAGTATTATCTTTGCGGGCTGGCAGATGCGCTGCGGCTTTTCATGATTGAAAAAAAGGGCATTACCCGGCGGGTTTATGTCCGCCCAGGCCCTGAACCGGCCGTGACAGAGGAAGAGAAGAGCATAGCAGCCTATGTGAAGGACCATAGTCCGGCAGAAAAAAAGCAGGTGTGCCGCCGGTTTGCTCCTGATTGTGTGGAGCAAATGATCCGGCAGAACCAGCTGGTCCAGGAGGATTATCTCCAGAATCAGATTGCCGATAAAACGGAAAAATGGCTGACCTTCCAGTCCGACGATACGGCGGGTATCCTGAAACGGCGCCCCAGGCAGGCGGCTTTGCTGGAAGAACTGAAACGTGTCCGATCCGCTCCTTTCTCATACTGGATCCGCAAGGGGTATTCGCGGGATGTTCTGCTGCACCTGTGCCAGAGTGGATGTGCTGTGATGGAAGAAAAGCTGAGTCAGACCAGGAACCTGACACATCCGCTCAAAGGAGATATTCCGTTTACGCTTACGGAAGAACAGCAGCGGGCTGTTGATGCGGTGCGGAACGACAGGGACGGATGCACCTATGTCCTTCACGGCGTCACGGGCAGTGGCAAGACGGAAGTGTATATGCAGCTGACAGAAGATGTACTCCAAAAAGGGGAACAGGTCCTGGTCCTCGTTCCGGAAATCGCCCTGACCGGGCAGATTGTACGGCGGTTTATCCGCCGCTTTGGCAATGATGTCGTTGTCATGCACAGTCAGTTGTCTAAAGGGGAACGGCGGAATAACTGGCTGCGTATGGCAAATGGGGAGAGCCATATCTGTATCGGCGCCCGTTCGGCCGTCTTTACGGCAGTCCGCTCCCTGGGACTGGTCATCGTCGATGAAGAACACGACAGCTCCTATAAACAGGAAGAGTCACCGCGGTATCATGCTGTCGAAGTGGCGCGCAGGCGGGCTGCGTATTATGGCTGCCCCGTCCTGCTGGGAAGCGCTACCCCGTCTATTGCCGATTATTACCGGACACAGACCGGTCAGTACGTACTCCTGGAATTGACGCAGCGCGTGCTCAACCGGCCGCTGCCGTCGGTGCAGGTCGTTGATATGCGGGAAGAACTGGCCCGCGGCAACCGGCGCGTCATATCAGATGCCATGACAGACCTCTTGCAGGAAACGCTGCAGCAGAAGCAGCAGGCGATTATCTTGTTGAATCGTCGTGGATTTTCTACGTTTGTCATGTGCCGTAAATGCGGCTACGTTGTCAAGTGTGACACCTGTGATGTCGCTATGGTCTACCATAAACAGCAGGACCGGCTGCGCTGTCATTACTGTGATGCGGAAAAGCCGGTTCCCCTGCGGTGTCCGGCCTGTGGTAGCAAATATATCAAATTTTTCGGAACGGGTACGGAAAAAGTAGAAGAACAGCTTCGGGAACAATTTCCCCATGCCCGGATTGTCCGCCTCGATCAGGATACGACGGCCCGTAAGAATAGTGGTGACCATATTATTGAAGCCTTCCGGCGTCATAAATATGATATTTTACTGGGAACCCAGATGGTCGCCAAGGGGCATGATTTTGCCGATGTCAGTGCCGTGGGGATACTGGCTGCGGACAGTCTGCTCAATCTGCCGGCCTACTGGGCGGGGGAACGGACATTCCAGCTGCTGACCCAGGCTGCCGGCCGTGCCGGGCGCGGCACGATTCCCGGACGGGTCGTCATGCAGACCTATGCGCCGGAACATTATGTCATTCAATGTGCACAGCGGCAGGACTATGCGGCCTTTTATGCACAGGAAATACAGTACCGGAAGGAACTATTGTATCCGCCATTTCATCAGATATTGAAAATCGTTATTACTGATGAGAATGAAAAAGCCTTGTGGGATACGGGAAATACACTGGCCCTCCTGCTGCAGAACTGGCATAGTGAAAGTGGCAGTGACACGGCCGTCATCGGTCCCTTTGTCGATATCATCAAAAAAGTGCGGAATAAATACCGCATTGTTATTTTATTGAAAGGACCGGATTTGGCATCAGTGAAAGAGTTTATCCGCACGAAACGGGAATTCTGGCGTCCCGGTGTTATCCTCGATGTAGACAGCATGGGCTGAAAGACCTGTTCCTTTCAAAAGAAAGCTGTTATAATGAATATGAATAGTTTTTATGAGCACTGAATTGTATTATTACTATGTATTGAGGTGGGTATTATGGCACTCTTAAAAATTGTCAAAGCAGGTGCGCCGATTTTAAAAGAAACGGCTGCTCCGGTCAAGACTATTACGAAAAATACAAAACGATTACTAAATGATATGGCAGAAACCATGTATGAAGCAGAAGGCGTCGGGCTGGCAGCTCCGCAGATTGGCAAATCTCTGCAGATGATTGTCCTCGATGACGGTAATGGCCTCATCGAACTGATCAACCCGGAATTATTGGAAGCATCAGAAGAATTGCAGGATGGTCCTGAAGGCTGTCTCAGCGTTCCCGGATATTACGGCGACGTAAAGCGGAGCCAGCGTATCAAGGTACGGGCCCTGAACCGTCATGGCAAAGTTATCGTATATGAACCAGAAGGATTTCTGGCCCGGATTTTCCAGCATGAAATGGATCATCTCGTGGGAACCCTGTTTATTGAAAAAGCAACGAACTTGCGGAAAGTAGAAGAATAATGGAACCATTACAAATCGTCTTTATGGGTACACCTGATTTTTCTGTCCCGTCGCTGAAAGCAATTCATGCTGCCGGTTTTACGATCAGGGCTGTTTACACGCAGCCGGACAAGCAGCGGGGACGGGGCAAAAAAGTATCGGCTTCTCCTGTCAAAGAATGTGCGGAAAAGCTGGGAATCCCTGTGTTTCAGCCACAAACTCTGAAAGACCCCGATGTCATTGCAGGGCTGGCTGACCTGAAACCTGATGTCATCGTCGTCATTGCGTATGGCAAAATTCTTCCAAAGGCAATCCTCGATATTCCCCGGTATGGATGCCTGAATGTACATGGCTCGCTCCTGCCGGCATACAGGGGGGCAGCTCCTATACAGTATGCCATCAAGGATGGGGTACGGACCAGCGGCGTCACGATTATGATGCTGGACGAAGGTATGGACACGGGGAAAATGCTGAAAAAGGCAGAAATCGTCCTCGATGCCAAGGAAACGACGGGCACGTTATTTGATAAACTGGCTATTGTCGGTGCTGAAACGCTGATTCCAGTACTGAAAGACCTGCCTGCCTATGAAGCGGTAGCACAGAGCCAGGACGAATCGAAAGCGACCTATACGGCAAAAATTACAAAAGAAATGACTCATATCGATTTTTCCCAGCCGGCTGTCGTCATTGAACGGCTTATACGCACACTGGACCCTCATCCGGGTGCCTATATCCTTCATGAAGGACACCGCCTGAAACTATGGGCAGCCGATGTCGTTCCAGGTACGGAAGCCGAACCGGGGACGATTATTGAAGTCACGAAAACCTATATTACCGTACAGACCGGCTGCGATGCCCTGCGTATTCGGGAAGTACAGCCGGAAAGCCGTAAACGTATGGCGACGGCACAATTCCTGCAGGGGTGCCATCTGACCGTTGGCAGCATGTTATAAGGAGAGATGTGCCATATGGCCAAAGAGATGAATTTCTTCCTCGGCTATGCCGCACTGGCCGCCGGTGTTACGGCTGTCTGTTTATGGCTGGTATGGGCTGTGATGAAACCGGGGCTGGCGTATTACATATCCGATATGGCACTGGCAGTGGATATCTTCTTTGGACTCCTCCTATGCGGAACGGGATTGTTGTTTCTGCTGCTTCTGATGCTTGGTTTCACGTCGTGGGAACAGCCTGTACGGATCCGGCAGATTCTCCTGCAGTACATTGGATTTCTTTATCCGGTGATGCGGAAGCTTGCCTGGACGGATACGCGGAAAGAGATGCTGGCCCGCTCTTATATACAATTTTTAAACGGACTGGTCCTGAAACAGAATCTGCGTATTCCTGCAGAACAGGTACTGATTCTGGCACCTCATTGCCTGCAATGGGATCAGTGTCCCCATAAAGTAACGCGCTGTGTAGATAACTGCCGGCAGTGCGGTCATTGTACGATTGGCAGTCTGCTGGCTGTTTCCCGCAGTCTGGGCGCCCATCTGGCCGTTGCGTCCGGCGGGACCCAGGCCAGACAGCTCGTTGGCACATTGCGCCCCAGGGCCATCGTGGCTATTGCCTGTGAGCGGGATCTCATCAGCGGTATGGAAGACGTCCTTCCGCTTCCCGTCTTAGGCCTTTTAAATGAAAGACCCTATGGTCCATGTTTTAATACTCAAGTAGATGTACCGGTCCTGTGCCGGCTTTTAGAACGACTGACAGGAGAAGATTATGAACGTACGCGAAACAGCATTTCACAGTTTACTCACCATATGTAAAGATGATGGATATAGCAATATCGTCGTCTCCAGGACGATTCAGAAAGACCATATGACGGACAGGGACCGCCGTTTTTATACGGAACTGGTTTATGGAACCATCCGTTATCTGAATTATCTGGACTGGATCATTGAAAAGCTGAGTTCCCGTACCATCAAAAAGCTTGACCCTGTGTGTCTGGTCATTTTACGCATGGGATTATATCAGATATTTGGTATGTCCAAAATACCCGAATCGGCGGCTTGCAATGAAGCGGTCAAGATGGCACGGCGTTTTGGCAACCGCGGTATGGCTGGCTTTGTCAATGCCCTGTTACGGAATAGTATCCGCCGCCGCTTGGAATTCCAGATTCCCGGTCTTGCTGAAGATGCTCCGCTTCATCTGTCTCTGACGTATCATCAGCCCCTGTGGCTGGTCAAAAAATGGATTCATGAGTATGGTACAGATGACTCGGTACGTATTTGCCAGTACTTCGATTCTATTCCCGACCTGTGTCTGAGGACGAACACACAGCGTATCAGCCGTGATGAACTGTTGCAGCGGTTTTCCCAGCGGGGACTAGAGGCTGTGGCGGCCTCTTTTGCGCCGGAAGGAATTTATCTTAAGGATAATCCGGGCATTCAGGATTTGCAGGAAATCCATGACGGACTGGCCATGATACAGGATGAACCGTCCCAGCTCGTCGCCCATGCACTGGATCCGCAGCCTCATGAACTCATTTTTGACGTCTGCGCGGCCCCAGGAGGCAAGACGACCCATATAGCGGCCCTGGCCGGCCCGGATACTACCGTCTATGGCTGTGATATCTATGAACATAAACTGAAACTCATTGAAAGCAATGCCCGTACGTTGCACCTTGCCAATGTACGGACCTTGTTGCAGGATGCCTGTACCATCGGCGAAAAGTATAGAGGAAAGGCCGACCGGGTACTGGTAGACGCACCTTGCTCCGGTCTTGGTGTCCTTAGGCGCAAACTGGATCTGCGCTGGCGGAAACGGGCAGAGGACTTGCAGAAACTACCTGCACTGCAGAGCCGTATTCTGGAAAGCGCAGCTGCCTGCGTCCGGCCAGGTGGTGTTCTTGTCTATAGTACCTGCACGATGAATGATGGGGAAAACAGTCAGGTTGTCCAGAATTTCCTGCAGAATCATCAGGAATACAAGGCAGAAAACATCGGTACTCTCTGCGGACTCAATAAGTCCGGTCCATTCATCCAGCTCCTGCCGCAGGATGATGGGATGGATGGTTTCTTTATCGCACGTCTGAGAAAGGAAGAACATTGTGACTGATATTTTGAGCATGACAGAAAAGGAATTGCGTCATTTTCTGGAAACGAATGGCATGAAGCCGTTCCGGGCCAGTCAGATTTTTCATTACTTGTATAAGGATAATATCTGGCAATGGCAGGATATGCGCCTGCTTCCGCAAAAAGACAGAGAGTATCTCCAGGAGAAAGCACCGCTCTATATTCCTGATGTCGTGTCCCGGCTGGATGCGCCTGATGGGACCGTCAAGTTGCTGTTGAGGCTTTTTGATGGCAACACCGTGGAAACTGTACTCATGCGCCATCCCTACGGCAATTCGATCTGTCTGTCATCCCAGGTAGGCTGTGCCGTAAATTGTGCTTTCTGTGCATCAGCTAAAAATGGTTTTGTCCGCAATCTGACAACGGGAGAAATGATATCCCAGCTCCTGGCATTCCGGAAATATGTGACGGCAGACCTCCATTCCATCGTGCTCATGGGAACTGGTGAACCGCTGCTGAATTATGATGCTGTCATCAAATTTATGCGGCTGATTCACGAAAAGGATACCTTTTATCTTGGATATCGCAATATGACTCTTTCTACGTCAGGTATTGTTCCCCGCATGTACGATCTGGCAGCGGAACAGATGCCCATTACGCTGGCTGTTTCCCTCCATGCGCCGACAGATGAACTGCGCAGGCAGATTATGCCTATTGCACAGCAGTATCCTCTGGAAAAGGTACTGGAAGCAGCAGACCATTATTTCCAGGAAACAGGGCGGAAGGTCACCTTTGAATATATCCTGATCAAAGATGTGAACTGTAATTCTGCCTGTGCCCGCGGTCTCATTGATTTACTGGGAGGCAAGAATGTATTAGTCAATGCCATCCCTATTAATGATAACTATGATGTAGGATTATACCGGCCCGGTCATAAAGCTATACAGGATTTTGTGGAAACACTGCAGCGCCATGGTCTGTCGGTCACACTGCGCCGGGAAATGGGCAGTAAAATCCAGGCTGCCTGCGGACAGTTGCGCATAAAGCATCTGAATCCGTAAGAAGCAATTGACAGCATTCTTCAGATATGCTATGTATTATAGGAGTATAGAGTATACGCACCGTCGAGAGGACGTGAGAATTTGGGAACATATGGTGAATCTAAAATAGGCCTGGTGCGCAAAGTCAATGAAGATTCATACTATATCAGTGCTGATCAGGATGTATTGGCCGTTGCCGATGGCATGGGCGGATACGTTGGTGGCGAAATAGCCAGCAAGACAGCTGTTAAAGCGATTGCCTATTATTTTGATAATTACACATTTACAGCTCCCGTACAATTGGAAAAAGCCGTTCAATATGCCAATTCCTGCATTCTCAGCAAGACGATGATTGATCCGTCGCTGAAGGGGATGGGAACGACTGTATCGTTAGTGACCTTATCGGGCGAACGGGCTTTCTGGGCACATGTCGGCGACAGCCGGATTTATCTGTATCATGATCATGAATTGCAGCAAATCTCGAAAGACCATACGATTGTACAGGTCCTGATGGAAAAAGGAAAAATCACAGAAGAAGAAGCCAAGGATCATCCGAAGCGGCATGTTCTTACCCGTGCCGTCGGCGTTGACCGCAATTTATTAGTAGACAGCGGAATTTTCCAGATACATCATGGTGACCGGTTGCTCCTTTGTTCTGACGGATTAACCTCTTTTGTCAGCCAGGAAGAATTATGTGAGGCACTGGGGAATACAGCACTCAGTGAACGGGAAATCATTAATACGTTATTTGACCGTGTGTATGAAAATGGTGCAAAAGATAATGTGACAGCTGTACTTAAAACCGTTGAGTGAACAGATACCTGCTATGAAAGTGGTGGAAATCAGAAATGATTGGTCATATCTTAGACAATCGATATAAGATATTGGAAAAAGTGGGTAGCGGCGGCATGGCCAGCGTGTACAAGGCACAGGATATCCTCCTGGACCGTATTGTCGCGGTCAAGGTCCTGCATAGCAAATATGCCAGTGATCACGATTTCGTCGTGCGCTTCCGTCAGGAAGCCCAGGCTGCGGCCAAATTGTCCCATCCCAATATTGTAAATATATATGACGTCGGTTACGACGAAAATGCGCATTATATCGTTATGGAATATGTGCGCGGCGAAACACTGAAGGAATATATTGAAAAACATGGACATCTGCCAATCAATACGTCTATCCAGATTACTTTTGATATTGGCGAAGCATTGGAACACGCCCATGCGAACGGGATTGTCCATTGTGATATCAAACCGCACAATATCCTGGTGACAGAAACCGGGCGGATCAAAGTGGCCGATTTTGGCATTGCCAGAGCCATTAATTCCAGTGCGACTAATAAAGGGGATAACTCTGTTCTTGGATCGGTTCATTATTTTTCACCGGAACAGGCCAGCGGTGGTAAAATCGATGAGAGGACGGATATTTATTCCCTCGGCGTCGTCATGTATGAAATGATGACCGGCGTCGTCCCCTTTGAAGGAGATACGGCTATCAGTGTGGCCCTGCAGCATGTGCAGGACGATATCCCCCTGCCGAGCAAGTACAACCGCCGGATCCCGCAGCTGGTAGAACGATGCATACTGAGGGCCATGGCCAAGAATCCGGACGACCGGTTCCAGTCTGTTACAGAAATGATGTCGGAACTGCGCATGGCCCAGGGATTTGTCAATACTAATAAGGCCAAGGGCGCACCGCCGATTATCAAAAATAATTTTAATACGCAGAAACTGCAGCCGCTGAAAGAACGGCAGGAACCCAGAAAGAAGGGCATTATTGCCCGTTTTGTCGATTCAATCAGCAATCATTCCAAAAAATCTATTATTATCGGGATGATGCTGGTATTTGTAGCGACTTTTGCCTGGGCCTTTTTCTCCTTCGGTAACTTCTGGAGTACAGAAAATATCACCGTACCCGATGTGACGGGAAAACAGGTGGAAATCGCCAAGAGTATATTGAAGAAGAAAAATCTCGATGTGTCTGTCAAAGAAGTGGAAAGCTCCGATGTGCCAATTGGTGAAGTCATCAGTCAGACTCCGTCAGGTGGTGCAGTCGTCAAAGCACAGCGGACGATCCATCTGACAGTCAGCAAGGGCAATAAGGGAGAAGAAGTGCTGATCCCGGATCTGAAAGGGCTGACGATGGATGAGGCAGAAAAAATCCTGAAAGAAATAGGCCTTTCCATTGGCAAGGTCAAGTATGAAGCCAGTGATTCTGTCGAAAATGGACATATCATCAGTCAGAGCCCCAAATCGCCCAATAAAGTAGAAAAGGGTACGAAAATCAACCTTGTGGTCTGCCGCAAGAGCAGCGATGAAACGAAACAGACCAAGACACTGCCGGATACATCGGGCATGAGCCTCGACGCGGCAATTAAAGCCCTGCAGGATGCAGGCTATAATGTCGGAAATATTTCCAATCTCGACAGCTCCAAAGACCAGAGCCAGGCGAAAGTTACGGGTCAGTCCCAGCAGGGCGATTCCGTCGATTTGTCTGTTGAATACCCGGCAGCAGCGCCGGCAGCCGATCCCAACGCCAATAATCAGGAACAGGCCGGTACGACTCATACGGGGATGGTCAATATCAGCGTTCCGTCTGGTGCTTCCAGCCAGCATGTCCAGATTGTCGTCAGCGATGATAATGGGTCCCGTGTCGTCTATGACCGGAATCAGTCTGGCGGGGACAGTATCAGCAAGAGCGTCAGTGGGACAGGCCGTACGAGAGTCAAAGTATATATCAATAATTCACTGGTTCAGGACCAGTACATTTAATACGCCCCAGGGCAGAGGAGGATTATGACAACAGGCCGGGTCATCAAGAATTACAATGGTTTTTATTACGTCGATACAGGAAAACAGGAGCTGGTGGAATGCCGGCGCAGAGGTAAATTGAAAGCAAAGATTCTCGTAGGGGACCAGTTATCCCTGACGATGGTGGATAACCACAAGGGCGTTATCGAGGCCGTCCTGCCACGGACGAATGCGCTCCGGCGCCCGGCGGTGGCCAATATCGACCAGATGTTCATCATCATGGCCGCCCAGTCACCGGACCCCAACCAGTTCCTGGTGGATAAAATGCTCATGACGTGTGAATACGCCGGCATCCATCCAAAGCTCTGCTTTAATAAGTGTGACCTGGACCGGGATACGGCAGAACAGTACCGGGCTTTTTATCAGGACTGCGGATATGACGTGTATCTCGTATCGGCCCGGAAAGGGGAAGGGATAGATGCGCTTCTGCGGCTTCTGCCGCAGAAGATGACGGCCTTCGGCGGTCCGTCCGGCGTAGGAAAGTCCAGCCTGTTGTCGCGGATTCTGGGACGGGATTTGTCTGTCGGCCAGGTCAGTGAGAAAATCAAACGGGGCCGTCATACGACACGGCATTCAGAGATACTCCGCGTAGATGATCACACCTATGTGGTTGATACGCCGGGATTCAGCTCCCTGGAATTTGAAAACCTGGAACCGAGAGAACTGATACAATTGTTCCCTGACATGATGCCGTATACCGATACTTGCCGGTTTAATTCGTGTCTTCATTATCATGAACCGGACTGCAGTGTCAAACAGGCTGTCACAGAAGGGGCGATAAAGGAAGAACGCTATATGACATATTGCAAAATTTTGGAGTCTATTCTGGAAAGGAAACGATTTGCATGGTAACTATCTGTCCGTCTATTTTATCAGCCGATTTTGCCCGCCTGGCCGATGAAGTCAAAGACGTTGAAAAAGGCGGCGCTGATTATATTCACCTCGATCTGATGGATGGACATTTTGTGCCCAATCTGACCTTTGGTGTGCCCGTGATTGCCAGTCTGCGCAAGTATACGGCAGTTCCTTTTGATGCCCATCTCATGGTAGAACACCCAGAAACGTATATCGACGGGCTGAAGGCGGCTGGCGTCACCTATGTGACGGTCCATCAGGAAGCCTGTACTCATCTGGACCGGGTCATCCAGCAGATCCACGAAGCCGGTATGAAAGCAGGTGTCGCGCTCAACCCGGCAACCCCGGTCTCTTCCCTGGAATGTGTGGCCGGAATCGTCGATATGATTCTTATCATGAGTGTCAACCCCGGCTTTGGCGGTCAGACATTCATCCCTTATGCGCTGGATAAAATCCGTGCAGCCCGGTCTCTCCTGACGAAGTGCGGCAATACGACGGCTGTCATTGAAGTCGATGGCGGTGTCAATGGCAAGACCGTCCAGGCTGTGAAAGATGCGGGAGCGGATTTCCTCGTAGCCGGCAGTGCCGTCTTTGGCGCGGCGGACAGGACCGCAGCTATTGCAGCTCTGCGCTGAGGATATGCGGCGCTTGTATTTCTTTTTTTCTTATGGTAAAATACTTTTTGTATGAAAGAACTGAATAGAAATAGTCTTTGGGGCAAGGTGAGAAAGCAGGGCTTTCAATTCCTGACCGGCGGTAGAGTCCGCTAACTCCTTATCAGGAGCTGAACCGATGGGATTTCGGTACCGACAGTATAGTCTGGATGGGAAAAGACGGCACGGACGTGTGTGTTTAGTGTGCTCAAAAAGGCTATTGGTATGGGTATGTACCGATGGCCTTTTTTATTTCTTTGGCAGGAAAGGAAGGACAATCTTGGAACCGATAGAATATATGCAGGAAGCCCTGTCTCTGGCCAGACTGGCACTGGGATATACGTCACCCAATCCGGCTGTCGGGTGTGTCATCGTAAAAGATGGCCGGATCGTAGGACGGGGCTATCACCGCAAGGCCGGTACACCTCATGCAGAAGTATGGGCACTGCGGGAAGCGGGAGATCAGGCTGAAGGCGCGACGGTATACGTTACATTAGAACCGTGTGCCCATTATGGACGGACGCCACCCTGCGCCCGGACACTGGTAGAAAAGAAAGTGGGAAAGGTCGTCATGGCCATGCTTGATCCCAACCCCCTCGTAGCCGGGAAAGGGGCTGCTATTTTGCGGCAGGCCGGTATTCCCGTGGAAGTAGGCCTTCTTTCCCGCGAAGCAGCCCAGCTCAATGAAGTATTTATCAAGAATATGATGGTTGAAAAGCCATTTATTGCCGCTAAACTGGCTCAGAGTCTCGACGGCCGTATTGCGTCAAGAACTGGCAAATCCCAGTGGATTACTAATGAAGAAGCACGGAAGGAAGGTCATTATCTGCGCTCCATATATGATGGCATCCTCGTAGGCATCAATACGATTCTGACGGATAATCCCCTCCTGACCTGCCGGATAGAACGGAAAGAGCAGGATGCACCGCATCAGCCGGTACGCATTGTCCTGGATACCCATGGCCGCATACCGGAAACGGCACTGGTCATTACTGATAAGACGACTGACACGATAGTCGTTACGACGACTTTGTGCCATACAGATAAGATGCGCCGTCTGAAAGAACTAGGGGTCCGCGTTGTTCTGGCCCCGCTGACAGGGGACGGTCATATCGATCTGGTACAGGCACTGGATCTGTTATGGAACGAAGGCATACGCAGTATCCTCGTGGAAGGCGGCAGTACCGTGCAGGGCAGCTTTTTTGATCACAAGCTCGTCGATAAGATATATGCTTTCGTTGGCAATAAAGTAATCGGCGGTTCACAATCGCTGCCATCTGTTGGAGGAAAAGGCGTTGATGATCTGGCCGAATGTATGCCTCTTTCTTATGACAGTGTTAAAATGGTCGGCGATAATCTGCTGATTACCGCCTATAATACAGAAAGGGAGGGTGCCTATGTTCACTGGCATCATTGAGGAACTGGGGATAATCCGTGCTATGGACCGGCGTACGGACTCCATTGTCCTCACCATAGAAGCCCATACGGTGCTGGAAGGTACCCGCATCGGCGATAGTATTGCCGTCAACGGCGTCTGCCTGACGGTGACATCCCTGACTGATACATCGTTTACGGCAGATGTCATGCATGAAACGATGCGCCGGACGTCATTCTGCGAGCTTCGTACAGGATCATCGGTCAATCTGGAACGGGCAATGCAGGTCGGCGGTCGTTTGGGCGGGCACATCGTCAGTGGCCATATTGACGGTACGGGTCATGTATCGCGTGTAGAAAATGACGGGATTGCCCGGGTCATCACCATTTCTATTCCCAGAGATATGGCCCCCTTTATCGTAGAAAAAGGCTCTATTACCATTGATGGAATCAGCCTGACCGTCGTCTCTGCCGGCAGCAGCCAGTTTTCCGTATCCATCATTCCCCATACGATGAGCCATACGACGTTGATGGATAAGCATCCCGGTGCCATCGTGAATCTGGAGACGGATATTGTCGGTAAATACATTCATCGCTTCATGGAAACAGGTCCTGCAGAAAGCCGGAAAGGCGTCACTATGGAAATGCTGTTGGAAAATGGATTTTAACATATCCCAAAGTTTACTATATTAATCATTAGGAGAGTGGTACGAATGGTACAAGTAAAAGAAGGTAAATTAATAGGTTCTGGTATTAAAGTAGGGATTGTCGTTGCCCGTTTCAATGAATTCATCTGCAGCCGTCTTCTCGGCGGCGCCTATGATGCGCTGAAACGTCACGGCGTGGCTGATGATGACATTACGACAGCCTGGGTTCCCGGTTCCTTTGAAATTCCCCTCATTGCCCAGAAGATGGCAGAATCAGGCAAATACGATGCCGTCATCTGCCTGGGAGCCGTCATCCGCGGGGCAACCAGCCATTATGACCTGGTATGCAACGAAGCAGCCAAAGGGATTGCCCAGGCAAGCCTCAAGACAGGCGTTCCTGTCCTGTTTGGCGTCATTACGACAGAAAATATCGAACAGGCCATCGAACGGGCTGGTACGAAGGCTGGTAATAAAGGCTTTGACGTGGCAACCAGCGCCATTGAAATGGTCAACCTCATTAAAGAATTATAAGCACAGAAACGCTGCACGCCAGATGATGGTGTGCAGCGTTTTACGTAGCAGTTTTTCTATAGAGTGGTATCCCCGTTCAGTCCGTATCGTCTTCAATATCCGGCTCCGGACTGGTCGTAAAACCGATAACCCGGCGTGGTTCTTCCGGATTGCTGCGTTTGACTGCGACGAGCAGCAGGTTCAGCTGGGACAGATGCTGGACCAGTTCGACGCGGGAACCGTCTTCCAGTTCTCCGTAAAACACGATCATATTCGGATCCCAATAGCCGACATCCTGGATAGAAAAGGTGATATTGCCGGCCGATACGAGGCGGCCGCCGGCCTGCAGATCGTCTGGCAGGTCTTCTTCAAATTTATTGATTAATGTGACTACCCGTTTGTACATATCCGAAGCCAGATAAGGAGTTTCCGGATCTTCCTCCTCATCGGTCGTCCCGGCGGGATTAACCAGGACCAGCTTGGTATCTTCGTCTTCCGCCTTTGCCGTATTCTTCAGGACCGGATCTGCTGCCACAGGTTCTGTAGCTGTTTTCGGTTTTTCTGTCATATAGAGTCCTCCTCTCTGCATTTTGTTTATATATCTTATTTCGACGACACACAGTCTGATTCCTGCTATAGGAGATGACTAGTATTTTCCGTACCGGAATAGTATAATATAAAGTACCTTATTACGGAGAAAGGATACATTATTTATGCACATAGAAGATAAAATTATACATTATACATCAGACGAACTGATCCGTGTTTCTGTGGCAGTGACGCGCACGATTACACAGAAAGCCCGGACCTGCCACAACTTGTCTCCTGTGGCGGCAGCAGCCCTGGGCCGGGCCATGACCGGGTCGGTCCTGCTCGCCGGAGATTATAAGAACCATGAAGGCGTATCGCTGAAATTTAACGGTGACGGCCCGCTGGGAGCCGTTCATGCCGACTGCTTCGATTCCCGTTATGTCAGAGGATACGTGGATCATCCGCAACTGGATATTCCACTCAAGCCGAATGGAAAACTCGACGTCAGCGGAGCCGTGGGACAGCATGGGCAGCTTTCAGTGACACGGCTTACACCGGAAAAAATGACCTATACCAGTCAGGCCGAACTCGTATCGGGAGAAATTGCCGAAGACCTGGCCTATTATCTCCTTACGTCAGAACAGGTCCCCTCGACAATCAGCCTGGGCGTGCTCGTAGCGCGGGATTATTCCATTGCTGCGTCGGGCGGATTCCTGGTGCAGGCTCTTCCCGGGGCAAAGGATGAAGATCTGGCACGGGTAGAAGCCAATATCACCTGTATAGGGCCGATTACGTCGTACCTCAGCAATCATCCCGACGGAGAAGAACTGGCCGGCATTATTCTGGGCGGCATGCATTATAAAGAATTGTACCGGCAGCCTTTGTCGTGGCGCTGTACCTGCTCTCGGGACCGGATTAAAAATGTGCTCATGTCGTTGCGCCCGGACGATAAAGAAGAATTGCTGAAGGATCCGCAGGTAGAGATGACCTGTCAGTACTGCGGTGCCAGATATGTCATCAGCCATGACGAGCTGGCGGCGATGTTCAAACAGAAAGAGACGTGATATTCTATGGGACATATTGCTATTATCGGGGGGACAGGCATTTGTGACCCGACGATGCTGGACCATGTAACGTCGGGGCAGATGGAAAATTATTATGGCACGATCCGCTATACGCGGGGGACGTACAAAGGGAAAGAAATCATCTTCCTGGCACGCCATGGCAAATACCATTCCATTCCTCCACATCTCATCAATTACAGGGCCAATATCCTGGGGTTAAAGAAACTGGGCGTGACGGCCATTTTGTCAACGACTGCCGTAGGGGCCATCAACCGGGACTACGAGCCCGATGAATTTGTCCTTCCCGATCAGTTTATTGATTTTACCAGTCACTCCCGTCATGGTTCGTTTTTTGATGGCGGCAGCAATGGCGTCGTCCATGTCGATATGACCGAGCCGTACTGTCCGTCTCTGCGGGAGACGGTTGTACAGGCGGCCCAGGACCTGTCGTATGCGCTTCATCCGGCGGGCACCTATGTTTGTACGGAAGGTCCGCGGTTTGAAACGCCGGCTGAAATCAAGATGTTTGATAAATTAGGCGGCGATATCGTGGGCATGACAAATGTGCCGGAAGTGTGTCTGGCACGGGAAGCAGAAATGTGTTATGCGACTATTTCTATGGTCACTAATTACGCCGCCGGGATTTCCCCGGTTCCGCTGACCCACGCAGAAGTAGTCGAAAAAATGGTGCAGAATTCGAAACGCCTGCGCAAACTGGTCATGCATACCGTAGATTTGTACGATGACCGTGATTGTTCGTGCCGTCATACGTTGAAAGATTATGGAGGTTTTTCAGTCTGATGAAAACGTTAGCTTGGAAAAACCATACCCTGCAGCTTCTTGACCAGACACGGCTGCCGGGAGAAGAACGGTATCTTTGCTGTACCCGCTGGCAGGAAGTACGCGACGCCATCCGCGTCCTGGCTGTCCGGGGAGCTCCCGCTATAGGAGTAGCAGCTGCTTATGGGATGGTACTGGCTGCCCGGGACATCGCATCAGCCGGTCCGGATAAACGGCAGTTTGAAGTGCAGCTGGAAGAAGCCGGACGGGGACTGGACGGGGCAAGGCCGACAGCAGTCAATCTCCACTGGGCAGTACAGAAGCAGATGAACCTGGCCAGAAAGACATTATCCTCCCACACAGTGGCAGAAACGGCAGATGTACTGGAACAATCAGCTTGTGCCATTGAGCAGGATGATGCGGAAATGGACCGCCACATGGGACGATTCGGAGCAGCAGAACTGGGAAGGAGCCGGCATCCTCTGACCATCCTGACCCATTGCAATGCAGGAGCGCTGGCTACAGCCGGTATCGGAACAGCACTGGGCGTTATCCGGACTCTCCATGAAGAGGGACTCATCCACCGCGTCTATGCCGATGAAACGAGGCCGCTGCTCCAGGGGGCACGCCTCACGGTGACAGAACTTATGGAAGACCAGATCCCGGTGACACTCATTACCGATAATATGGCTGCCTGGGTCATGAAGACGAAAGGCATAGACGCTGTGATTGTCGGAGCGGACCGCATCGCTGCCAACGGTGATACGGCCAATAAAATCGGCACCTATGGCGTCGCGGTCCTGGCCCGTGCCCACGGCATCCCTTTTTATGTGGCAGCACCGGCTTCTACCTTTGATCTGACCCTGGCCGATGGGACGGCAATCCCGATAGAGGAACGAAATCATGATGAAGTGCGCCGTCTGAGCGGAATCCTGACGACCCGGCCCGATGTAGACGTGTTCAATCCCGCCTTTGACGTAACGCCTCATGACTATATTACAGGCATTATTACAGAAAGAGGCGTCATCCATCATCCCGATGCCGCCAGTCTGACAGCATTTTTTAGAAAAGAGGGTTAATAATTATGGAATCTATTATTCGCGACATCTCACTTGCTAAAAGCGGTCATGAAAAAATCAGCTGGGTAGACCGGCACATGCCGGCGTTAAATGCCATTGGCGACCAACTGAAAAAAGATCAGACCTTTAAAGGAAAGACCATCTGCGTCAGCGTCCATCTGGAAGCCAAGACGGCCTATCTGGCTGAAGTACTGCACCGGGCCGGAGCCAACGTCATCGTTACGGGCAGCAATCCTCTGTCCACACAGGATGATGTAGCGGCAGCTCTGGTAGAAGATGGTCTGACCGTTTATGCCTGGTATGGTGCGACGGATGAAGAATATTTTGGCTTCCTCAATAAGTCTCTGGACCATCATCCCGATATCATCATTGATGATGGCGGAGATCAGGTCCATCTCCTGCACACGACACGGTCTGATGCCATGGAAAACCTTCTGGGTGGCACGGAAGAAACGACGACCGGGGTTAACCGTCTCCATGGACTGGATAAAGCAGGGGCGTTGAAGTTCCCCATGATAGCGGCGAACGATTCGTACTGCAAATATCTCTTCGATAACCGCTATGGTACAGGTCAGTCTACGTGGGATGGCATCATGCGTACGACCAATCTGACCGTCGTGGGCAAACGCGTCGTCGTCGCCGGCTATGGCTGGTGCGGCAAAGGTTGTGCCATGCGAGCCAAAGGCCTGGGAGCTCATGTCATAGTCACCGAAGTAGACCCCATCAAAGCGATTGAAGCCGTCTTTGACGGATTTGAAGTCATGCCTATGGCAGAAGCGGCTAAAGTAGGGGATATTTTTGTTACCCTGACGGGTGATAAAGATGTCATCCGTGGAGAACATATGAAGAACATGAAAGATGGCGTCGTCCTGGCCAATGCCGGTCATTTTGATGTCGAAATCAACAAACCGGAACTGGAAGCCCTGGCAGTACGCCATTTTGAAGCCCGCCACAATATCGAAGGATACGAACTTCCCAATGGACACGTTATCAATCTTCTGGCTGAAGGGCGCCTGGTCAATCTGGCTGCTGGCGATGGTCATCCTGCAGAAATCATGGATTTGTCCTTTGCCGTGCAGGCCCTGGCTGCCAAATACATTCTGGAACATCACGCCGAACTGGGAAATCACGTATATGTCCTGCCTCATGAAATCGACACGGAAATCGCCAAGATTAAATTAGCCTCTATGGGATATGCCATCGATACGTTGTCAGAAGAACAGCGCAAATACCTCAATCTGGACTAAGGGGGCCGTGACAGGGATGAAAAAGACGCTGATTAAAAATGTCGGTATATATCAAAACCATACGGTGACGGAACATCAGAACATTGAAATCACCGATGATAAAATCACGGGATTTCCCAAAGATAAGGACGTATTATTCTGTGCCTATGATGAAGTGCTCGACGGTCACAACATGCTGGCTCTGCCCGGGTTTGTCAATGCCCACAATCATATTGCCATGACGGTATTCCGCAGTTATGCCGACGATATGGATCTTATGGACTGGCTGCAGAATAAAATATGGCCTGCCGAAGATCACCTCGACGGCGATGTCGTCTATGCCCAGACCATGCTGGGAATTGCAGAAATGATCCGTTGTGGCACGACGAGTTTTGCCGATATGTATTTCTTTATGGACGATACGGCCCGGGCCGTAGAAGAATCGGGTATCCGGGCATGCTTGTCCCGGGGTATGACGGGCATCACGCCCAGCGCAGAAACGGCACTTAAAGAAAGTAAACAGTTATTCCTGGACTGGCACAAGAAAGGGGATGGCCGCATTACGGTCATGCTCGGGCCTCATGCCCCTTATACCAACACGCCGGAATATCTGCACCGGGTAGTCAATCTGGCTCATGAACTGGGTGCGGAAATCCATACCCATCTTTCGGAAACGAAAGGGGAAGTGGAAAATATCAAAAAACAGTATGGCAAATCGCCCATTGCCTGGTTCGATGAACTGGGATTGTTTGATACGGGATGCCTGGCTGCCCATTGCGTCTGGGTTGACGATGATGATCTGGATATCATGGCCAGAAAACATGTACGCGTGGCCCATAATCCGGGAAGCAATCTGAAACTGGCCAGCGGCTTTGCCCCTATTCACAAGATGCTGGATAAAGGCATTGTCGTCGGTCTCGGGACAGATGGTGCATCGAGCAACAACAATCTGGATATTATGGAAGAAATGCGACTGGCTGTGCTGGTCCATAAAGCTAATACGCTGGACCCGCTGGTCATTCCCGCGGAAACGTCGGTCAATATGCTGACCGAAGGCGGCGCCAGAGCACTGGGATATAGTGACATAGGACGGCTGGAAACGGGGTATAAAGCCGATATCACCCTCATAGACCGCAGCGGCCTTCACTGGTATCCTCATCATGATACGCTGTCCCTTCTGGCCTATGCTGCCAATAGCATGGATGTCGATACGGTCCTGGTCAACGGTAATATCTTGTTGCGCCATAAAGAATTTACGACTCTCGATATTGAAAAAATCAAATCCGAAGCGGAACGGACAAAAAATAAATTATTTGCTTCGTTATAACATATTATCGGAGACAGAGGCAGGTAAGCGGCCCGGAAAATTCCTGGCCGCTTTTTTCTGTATGACACTGGTTCATAGACAGGGTTTGTGATAAAATATATGGATGACTGTAGCAATGAAATATAACACATACCCATAGGGTGTGCAGCGAAAGGAAATGACATGGGGTCGATGTTTTCACCATTAACGAAAAATATTGGGATAGATTTGGGAACCTGTACGACACAGGTATTCGTAGAAGGACGGGGCATTGTCATGTCGGAGCCGTCCATTTTGGCGACAGACGAACGCAACCGCAAAACGATTGCCGTCGGTCATGCAGCAGAACAGCTGCTTGCCAAGTCGCCGGAGACGGTCAAAATCCACAGGCCCCTTTTAAACGGCGTCATCGCCGATTATAATGTAACGCGTACGATGCTGGGATATCTCCTGAGCAAATGCGTCCGCAGTGTACAGAGGCTTCGTATTATGGTCGGCGTACCGGCAGCTGCTTCCAACGTCGAAAAAAGGGCTGTCATGGAAGCTATTTTCCAGGCCGGGGCCAAAGAAGCCTATCTGATTGAAACGGCCGCTGCCGCAGCTATCGGTGCCGGACTGCCTGTCTATGATCCTGTAGGGAATATGGTCATCGACATCGGCGGTGGTACGACTAATATTGCCATCATTTCATTAGGGGGCATTGTCATTTCCCGTTCTATCCATCTGGGAAGTCTCGATTTTGATGATGCCATTAAAGAGTATATCCGCCAGCAATATGCCATTGTCACAGAAGATACGACACTGGAAGAAATGAAAATACATAATGGATCAGCTGTACTGCCGCTGGAAGACCGGGGATATTATTTCACTGGCCGTGGCATCGACGATGGCCTGCAGCAGGAAGTGGGCGTCAAATCCAGCGAAATCTACCGGGTCATCGGTAAGCCGCTGGTCAAGATTCTGGACCTTGCCCAGGATGTCCTGAGAGAAACACCTCCGGAACTGTCGGCAGATATCATGGAACACGGTATTGTCCTGACCGGGGGAGGTTCTATGCTTCATGGCATGGACCAGCTCTTTTCCCAGGAACTGGGCGTGCCTGTCGTAGTGGCTGCAGAACCGGAACTGGCCGTTGCCCGCGGGACAGGCAAGGCTCTCCATGACAGAGAAAAATTAGGTGCCCTCATCGAAGGGGCAGAACGTATTTACAGAAGGAGATTTTAACATTGTATTCGTTCGGTAAAAAGAGTATCCTTGTCGTACTCGTATTATTCATTATTATAGCTGTTGTCGGCTGGGCCTGGCGCCAGCGGGATTCCCTGCCTTTTATCACAAAACCGCTGCAGATTGTGGCAGCACCGTTTGAATATGGTGCCAGCCGTATTATGGACACATTGTCTTCCACATTCCATATCGTAGATATCAGCCTGAAAAACCGCATTGAATGGGAATCTCTGGAAAAAGAAAATGCTGAATTGAAAGAACGCAGCGTCGATTATGATGAAATCCTGGCTGAAAATAAACGGTACCGCGAACTTCTCGATTTTAAAGCTGCCCATCGTCAGTTCAATGTGCGGGCCGGCTCTGTTATTTCGCGGGATTATGGCACGTGGAGCAATACCATGGTCATCGATATTGGCAGCGAAGATGGCATCGAAGAAAATATGGCTGTCGTGACTCCGGCCGGTGTCGTAGGATTTATCAGCGATGTATACCCTCATTCCTCACGGGTCCAGCTCCTGACCGATCCCCGGACGAGTATCGGGGCTATCGTACAGCGTCCTGAATCGCGCGTATCTTCCGTCGTCCGTGGAAATGGCAATGTCCCGACAGAACCGCAGTTTGTCAATATTGCCAAGGATGCCGATATTCTGGAAGGCGATACGCTGGTAACATCGGGATTTGGATCCATTTATCCGAAGGGATTGTACATCGGAACCATCGTGTCTATCCACCAGGACGACAATGATTTCGTTAAGTATGCCGTCATCCGTCCCGGCGTCGATTTTTCGAAACTGGAAGAAGTGTTTGTCATCACTCATTCGACGGATACGACGTCGTATGAAAAACCGGATGTTTCACCGAAGCTCGTGCCACAGACCCAGCGTGACAAAGTAGAAGGCGTCAAAGGAGCTGCTGCATTATGAGAAAGTTAGCCTGCCTGGTTACGGCTTTTGTCGTATTCATACTGCAGGGATCGGTGCTTCCTTTTCTTTTTAGCGGCGTGACCCAGCCGAATCTGATTTTTCTGTTCGTCGCTCTCATGTCGCTCCACCATGGGAAAAAGGTAGCTATTTATACGGCACTCCTGGGCGGTTTTGCCCAGGATGTCGTCCTTGGCAATTTCTTTGGCATCCACCTGCTGCCGTATCTGATCATTGCCTGCATTGCCAGTTATATCGGCCAGTACATTGAAGAAGAACAATGGCTGCTGACGCTGCTCATCGTGCTGGCTGCAACCTTCCTGGACCTGGTCCTGACCTGCCTTGTCCTGTTCGTTTCCGGGCAGTACATCAATATCATCGCCTATCTTGTTGAATTCAGTGTGCCCATGCTTATCTATCACGGGATTCTGGCGCTGCCGGTTGACCATCTGGTGTGGAAACTGCGCCGTAAGGAAATGTATTATAATTTTGCCGATTTCCGCTGACAGGCCTGAAGCACAAGGAGTGTAATACATGCTAGAAGCTTTAATGAAAAAAAAGAACCAGGACGGACGGTTCCGCTATCTGTACTGGATTGTCATCTTTATCTTTGCTGCCCTGATTTGCCGCCTGGTCTATCTGCAGCTGTTTGAAGGCAGCTATTACCACGGGCTGGCAGAAGGAAACCGCCTGCGTGCTATTCCCATAGCGGCTATGCGTGGCGTCATGTACGACCGCAATGGCCAGATTCTCGTCGGTTCCCGTCCCAGCTTTATGGTTACTTATGTCCCGACGAAAAAGGGCATATCCGATGCCGAACTGGATTCCCTGGCAAAACTGCTCAATGTACCGAAAGAGAAGCTGCAGGAAAAAATCGACAAGGGAAAAAATTCCTTTGAACCGACCATCCTGGCCCAGGATCTGACCCAGGATATCGTCACACGGGTAGAAGAACGGCGCAATGACCTGCCCGGTGTATCTGTCGATGTCCAGCCAATCCGCTATTACCCGTATAATTCTATGGCTGCACAGGTATTCGGCTATGTCGGGCAGATCGACGAAGAAGATATGAAACGACTGCAGGGGCAGGAAGGTGTTTCCAGTATCACCCAGATTGGCCGGGCTGGGCTGGAAGCCTATTATGATGATCTGCTGCGCGGTAAAGACGGTGGCCGTCAGGTTGAAGTCGATGCCAGCGGTACTCCCGTCAAGGAAATGGAACGCAAAAACCCCGTACCGGGACATAATTTCCATCTGACTATCGATCTCAATCTGCAGAAAGCGACAGAAGATGCCCTGGACCGCCAGATTGCCAACGGCATCGGTACCCATGGGATTGCTGCCGTGGCTATTGATCCCAACACAGGGGCTGTCCTGGCAATGGCCAGCCGGCCTTCGTATAACCCGAACTGGTTCACCCGGGGGATTACCGAAAAAGAATGGGCTCAGATCAACAATAATCCCGCCCATCCCATGGAAAACCGCGTTATTGCCGGCGAATATCCTCCCGGATCAACATTTAAACTGATTACTGGCACGGCAGCTCTGGAATTGAAGAAGGTCACGCCTGACGAAATGATTTTCGATAGCGGCCGTCACTGGCTGGTCGATATGCGCAATGCCGGCGGCGAAGCACTGGGCTGGCTGAATTTTACAGAAGCACTGGCCAAATCGGATAACGTGTATTTCTACGAACTGGGACGTCGTGTCGGTATCGATAAACTGGCTGAATATGCCCGCATGTTCGGTATGGGCAAAAAGACGGGCATCGCTCTGCGCGGTGAAGCGACCGGGCTGGTTGCCAGTGAAGAGTATAAAAAGAAGAATTTTAATCAGGACTGGTACCTGGGCGATACGTTCAACTCGGCTATCGGACAGGGGTTCCAGCTGGTCACGCCGCTGCAGGCAGCCATGATTGTCAGCGAAGTTGCCAACGGCGGCATCCAGTATAAGCCATTCCTGGTCAGCCGTATTGATAATCTCGATGGTACACCGTATAAGATTTTTGCTCCCGAACAGGTAGGGACTCTGCCTGTTTCCAAGTCCACACTGGATCTGGTCCGGGAAGGGATGCGTAACGTTGCCGAAGAATCTGGTACAGCCGGTTCGCTCTTTGCCGGATTCCCCATCCAGGTAGCCGGCAAGACCGGGACGGCAGAAAACTTTGGCGGCGCTGATCATGCCTGGTTCGTGGCCTATGCTCCCTTTGATCATCCCCGCATTGTCATCGCTGTCCTGACGGAACAAGGTGGTTTTGGTGCCCTGGCTTCCGGCCCGGTTGCCAAGAGCATGCTGGAAGAATTCTTCCAGGTCGGGGCGTATGCTGATGGCAAAAGCCCGGCTCATGATGCAAAAGATAAAAAGAATTGATAGAGAAAGGAGATTTCTTCCCATGTCTCATATTATAGCTGTCGCCTCAGGAAAAGGCGGCGTTGGCAAGACTCTGGTCACAGCTGCGCTGGCTGTCGCATTAGCAAAAAAAGGATATTCCGTCCTGGCAGCCGACGCGGACATGGGGCTGCGTGATCTCGATCTGCTGTTTGGCGTACAGGATGAGGTCTTGTATGATGCCGTCGATGTCATGAAGCAGCGCTGTACAGCCGGAGAAGCGATAATACCGGTCATGCCGCAGCTTGACTTTCTGGCGGCTAGTCAGAAACATACATGGGAAAAAGTGGATGCTCCGACCTTTCAGTATACACTGGAGTCTCTGGCTCCGGACTATGACTATATCCTCATCGATTGTCCGCCCGGACGGGGGAGAGCGTATAAGGATGCCGTAGCCATTGCCGATGAAATCCTCTTTGTCGTCGAACCGTCCTGGTCTTCCATCCGTGACGCATCGCGGGTCATGCAGTTCTGCAATAAGCATAAACAGTTCCATTATGCGGCACTACTCAATAATTTTTATGATAGTGCCGACGGTTTTGTACCGGTGAAGGAAGCCCTGGAATCGCTGCCGGCAGAGCATGTGGCCGGCGTGCTTCCCCATGATAGTACAGTAAACCGTCTGGCCCAGGAAGGGGATATCGTCCATCTGGATGAAAAAATTCCTTTTTATCAGGCAATGGAACAGACCGTCGCGTATCTTACCGGGCACGTGCCTGTTTCTATCCCGGACCTTGTGAAATTCCTGCCTCTGGAGGAACAGCCGGCCCACGTTTCGAAAGGAACCGAAGAGGAACGGACGTGCGAAACAAATGCTGCTGCAGACGAAGCGATTCCAGCTGGCGCCATGGAAGAACTGGTAAAAGCGGCAGCTCACGTGATTCCCGGTTCTATGGAAACTACGGATGAACCGGAGGCCATCGTACAGGAACAGGCAGACGCAATGGCTGAAAACGTTGGCTCTTCTACAGAACCGGGCAGAGACAGTCTGTCTGTTCCTGCCGTAATGCGTGTATCTTTGAAGCAGCGGCGCAGCCAGTCCCGCATGTGGCGTCAGTACCGCCGATAGGAGTCAGTAAGAATGTTTAAAAGAGAATGGAAAAATTTAGATAAAGTCATGTTGTTTTCGACGATTCTGATTGTCTGCTGCAGTCTTTGCATCATTGGCAGTGCGACTCACATCAACAAAGGGGTCATCAACTACGATTTCGTAGCCAAGCAGGGCGGGGCCTTCGTGCTGAATCTCCTGATTGTCCTGTTTTTCAGCCGCTTCGATTATACAAGGCTGAAGCACTTTGCCAAGCCTCTCTATGTGATGAATCTGCTCATCCTGCTGGCGGTCATGTTCGTCGGTACGTCCGCTCTGGGGGCGCAGCGCTGGATCCAGGTCGGCCCGATTACGATCCAGCCGTCGGAATTTTCCAAGCTGATCATGATTATCTGCACGGCGGCTCTCTTATCTGATAAAGTAGACAAGCTGAATTCGTTTAAGAGCCTGCTACCTATCGGTCTGTTCGTAGGGATTCCCTTCCTGCTCGTACTGAAACAGCCGGACCTGGGGACCAGTCTCGTATTTCTGGCAATAACCTTTGGCATGCTCTTTGTAGCCAATATCAAGCTGTCCCTGCTGCGCAATATCTTTGCAGCTGGTGTTGTCCTGGCGCCTATTGGATGGCATTTCATGAAAGACTATCAGAAGTCCCGTATTCTCGTGTTCCTCGACCCGAACGCCGATCCTTTCGGTGCCGGGTACCATATCATCCAGTCCAAAATCGCCATCGGTTCCGGTGAACTTTTTGGCAAGGGCCTCTTCCAGGGGACCCAGAGCCAGCTGAATTTCCTGCCGGAAAATCATACGGACTTTATTTTCTCGGTCATCGGGGAAGAGCTGGGCTTTATGGGCTGTATCGTCATTTTATTCTTGTATTTTCTACTCATCTACCGGGGCCTTGTCACGGCTAAAGAATGTAAGGATCCTTTTGGCATGCTCCTGGCAACGGGCATCGTTTCCATGTGGGCGTTCCAGGTTCTGGTAAATGTCGGCATGACCTGCGGTATCATGCCGGTTACGGGGATTCCGCTGCCCTTTATGAGTTATGGTGTCAGTGCCCTGACGACGAATATGCTGGCTATGGGCCTGTTGATGAGTATTTACATGCGGCAGCAGACGATGATTTTCTGATGCTGGTCTGCAACCTGATAGGAGGTTTCTCTTTGTCACGAACTGTTGTAATCGATCCTGTCCTGCTGAGCAAAGTCAGTAAGCCCGCCCGCTACGTGGGGGGAGAATGGAACAGTGTCGTAAAAAATCATGAAGATGTCAAACTGACCGTTGCCTATTGTTTCCCCGACGTATATGAAGTGGCCATGAGCCATCTGGGCCTGCGCATTCTCTATGCGCTGCTTAATGAACGGAAGGACGTGGCAGCGGAACGGGTCTATGCGCCCTGGCCGGATATGGAAGAGCTCATGCGTAGTAAAGGATATCCGCTCTTTTCTCTGGAAACGAAGACGCCGGTCATCGATTTTGACTTTGTCGGATTTACGCTGCAGTATGAAATGAGTTTTACCAATATCGTGAATATGCTCGACCTGGCAGGAATTCCTTTATTTTCCCGGGACCGGGGAGAAGATATGCCTCTCGTCGTAGCCGGTGGCCCTTGCGCCTATAATGCAGAACCGCTGGCCGACTATATTGACCTGTTCTGCCTGGGCGAATCGGAAGAATCGGTACAGCTCCTGGCAGACACGATCATTGCCTGGAAGGAAGCAGGGAAACCGGGCGGTAAGAAAGGGCTGTTGAAACAACTGGCCGGCCAGCAGGGAAATTACGTTCCTGCCTTTTATGGACCCCGGTATGATGAAGATGGGCAGTATCAGGGCCTCACGATCCTCGAAGAAGGCGCTCCGGCCCAGATTGAAAAGTGTGTCGTATCGGACGTGGAGCACGTATATTTTCCGACGAAGCCTATCGTACCCAATATCGACATCGTTCATAACCGGGCTGTACTGGAATTGTTCCGCGGCTGCAGCCGGGGATGCCGGTTCTGTCAGGCCGGGATGCTCTATCGACCGGTGCGGGAAAAATCGCCGCAGCGGCTGGTGCAACTGGCTAAGGATATCATAAAAAATTCCGGCTACAACGAAATATCTCTCATGAGCCTGAGTTCCGCTGACTACTCCTGTCTTCCCGAATTGGTCGATCAGCTGCTCGATGCCTTTAAAGACCAGAAGGTCAGCGTCAGTCTGCCGTCTCTGCGCATTGACAGTTTTTCCATCGATATTGCCAAAAAAGTACAGCAGGTCCGCAAAAGTGGTCTGACACTGGCACCGGAAGCGGGCACGCAGCGGCTGCGCGACGTCATCAATAAAGGTGTCACGGAAGAAAATCTCATGCAGGCCTGTGAAAATGCCTTCAAAAATGGATGGTCTACTGTCAAGTTGTATTTCATGATGGGCCTTCCTACGGAGACCGATGAAGATCTGGCCGGTATTGCCGACCTGGCCTACAAAGTATTGAATCTGTACCGCCAGATTACCCACAAAAATAACGGAAAAGTGACGGTTTCCGTGTCTAGTTTTGTTCCCAAGTCTCATACGGCATTCCAGTGGTTCGGCCAGCTGCCCATCGAGGAAATCCAGCGCAAACAGCAGTATATCAAGAGTCTGATCAGGGACAAGCATATATCGTATCACTACCATGATGCCAAAACGGGCCGCATGGAAGCAGCTTTTGCCCGGGGAGACCGCCGTATGGGCCGGGTGCTGTATGAAGCGTGGAAACTGGGTTGTAAATTTGATGGCTGGACAGAACTCTTCGATTACGAAAAGTGGATGCAGGCCTTCCGGAATGCCGGCGTCAATCCCGATTATTATGCTGCCCGTACGCGGTCTACGGAAGAAGTGCTCCCGTGGGACCATCTTTCCAACGGGGCGTCCAAGGCCTTCCTCAAGAGAGAGTGGCAGAAAGCACTGGATGGCAGCCTGACCCACGACTGCCGTCATCTGAGCTGTACCGGCTGTGGCGTCTGTCCTTCGCTGGGCGTTCATGTCAAAGACTATAAGGAAGGAGACAGCCATGGAAAGATTACGTTTAGCTGTTAAAAAAGAGGGAGCGCTGCAATTCCTTTCCCATCTGGATTTTGCCCGTTGTGTCCGGTATGTTATTATCCGTGCCAGACTGCCCATTTTGTATTCCGAAGGGTTCAATCCCCATATGAAGCTGAGTTTTGCTTCAGCCCTCGGCGTCGGTGTCGGTGCTGACGTGGAATATCTCGACATGGAACTGGCAGAGCTGGTACCTGTCGCAGACGTGATAGAACGGATGAACGCTGTATCGCCTGATGGCTTTTCTGTCCAAGATGGTAAATATGTCGATGCTAAAGCTCCCAAACTCATGGCCGTCGCAAACTACGCAGTGTATGACATCAAAGGCCCTGTTACCCGGCCTATAAGCCAGGACGAACTGGACGGCATCCTGAAGGCATTCAATGAAAAGCCCGATGTGGCCTATGAAAAGGTATCGGTCAAAAAGGGCCATAAAGTACGTCTCATCGCCGTAAAAAATCATGTCATCGAACCCGTGTCCGGTATAGTAAAAAAAGATACGGTATGTCTTCACGCAGGGATTCTGGAAACGGAGGACGGGGCCATCAAACCGCAGCAGGTGTGGGACATCCTCAGGACACAGTTCGGGCTCCCTGTGCAGGCAGATCTCGTGCTGGCCTGGCGGCGGGGCATTTATGTCCGCCGCGATGGGATGAATTATTCGCTGTTTGACGGCGTATAGGAACTACGGAAGGCAGCGTCGCTATAAAGGCAGGTGAAGACCTATGAAGACAATTATTGGCAATATCATGCCCGAAGAAACGCGGATAGCTATCCTAGATGAGGGGATACTGCGTGATTTTTCTGTAGAACGGAATGACGAGAATCATATTGTCAATCATATATACAAGGGGACCATACAAAATATTCTGCCGGCCATGCAGGCTGCCTTTGTCAATATAGGACGCAGAAAGAATGCCTTTTTGTTCCTTGGCGATCTCTTTCCCCGGGCAGCGACGAAGGAACAAATCCAACAGACCCGCATTTCTATCGGCCAGAGCGTACTCGTCCAGGTCGTAAAGGAAGAACAGGGGAGCAAAGGCCCTAAAGTAACGGCCAATATCAGTCTGCCCGGCCGGTATGCCGTGCTGATGCCGACAGTAGATTATATAGGCGTTTCCAAGAAAATCCGGGATGAACAGGAACGGGACCGTCTGCGTGCCATCGCAAGCCGGCTGAAACCGGAGGGCATGGGAATCATTATCCGGACCGTTGCCAATGGTATAGCAGAAGCAGAGCTTATAGCGGATATTACCTATCTGCTCCATACGTGGCAGAGTGTACTGCGTCGGTATGAACTGGCCCGTAAACCCAAATTGCTGTATCGGGAAGCAGACCTGGTCATGCGGACTATCCGTGATTATTGTACAGACGATGTCAAAAAAATCGTCGTCGATGATAAAGAAACGTATGAGCGGATTTGTCAGGTCCTGCCGGATGACAGCTGGAGACAACGGGTCAGCCTGTATCAGGGTGATGAACCTGTATTTGAATTATATCATCTGGAAGAGCAGCTGCGCAGTCTGGTAGCGCGGGAAGTCCCCCTTCCATCGGGAGGCAACCTCATATTCGACCGGACCGAGGCATTGACCGTCATCGACGTCAACAGCAGCCGGTATACGGGCAGCAGCACTCTTCAGGATACGATTTTCCACGTCAATAAAGAGGCGGCTGTAGAAATTGCCCGCCAGCTGCGCCTCCGCGACATTGGTGGCATCATCATTATTGATTTCATCGATATGGCCCAGCCGAACCGGCGGAAGGAAATCCTGGACATACTGGAGAAGGAAACGGCCCAGGACTGCACCAAGACCCATGTCATGGGTATGACGGCCCTGAATCTGGTAGAAATTACCCGTAAGAAATCGCGGCAGGGACTGCATCAGGTCCAGTTCAGTCCCTGTAATGTCTGTGGCGGTTCGGGATATCTCTATTCTCCTGAAACGGTGGCTATCCAGATCATCCGCCGACTGCGCCATATGGTGCAGGTACGCCACGTGAAAGGAGATCTTCTGATTTGTGCCCATCAGGACGTAGTCGATTTCCTCAAGGAACGCAAGCGGCGGGAACGGCTGGAACGGGAATTATCGCGGACTCTTCACTTTGAAGTATCGGACCATCCGAACCGGGAAGTTTTTTCTATCTTGTCGTGGCATCCATAAAAGGAGGCGTCTCATATGAATCAAATGGTAAAGGCAGTGATGAGCTGCCTTTTTTTTGCAGGTATGTGTTCCAGCGTGCTGGCAGCGGATGTCCAAAGCGGGTATCTGCAGTCCAAAGTCCGGTATGAAGCGGCCATGGCATCGCTGGCATCATATGACGACAAACCGGGCAGACTGGCTCGGCAGGAATACAGGGAAGAAGGCTGGCAGATCGAAAACCTTACGGGAATTAGCAAGTCTTCACAGGCCGAATTTATCCTGTTGCACAAACAAGCTGTCGAAGAACATCCGGCCCGCTACATCCTGGCTATTTCGGGAACGGTGGATAAAAAAGATATTAAGAGCGACCTGAGGACCCGGTCCGTCCCTTTCCACCAGGAGGATAGAAAGGAACCGGGACGGGAAGTGCCTTCTGTACACAAAGGGTTCGATGACTATGCCCGGACGATCCTCAATACGAGAATGAGGAAGGGAACCGTTGCAGATACAATGTCTTCCATCATTTCCAACAGGGAAGCAGATCTGCTTGTGACGGGTCACAGTCTGGGCGGCGCGGCGGCATCACTTATCGGTGCCCGCATGGCAGACCAGGGATTTTCTCCTGGGGATATACGGATTATCACCTTTGGTGCGCCCGCCGTGGGAAACCAGGCCTTCGCCGATGCCTATGGACAGGCTATGAATCTGGAACGGGTCGTCATCGAAGGAGATCCGGTCCAGCATGTCCTGCAGACGTTTCGTATGCCGTACAATCAATTTGGAACGAAAATTGTCTGGAAGGACAGTCCCGATTCGTATCATTTTCGTCACCACATGATTGTCTATGCCGATGCGGCACTGCGCCAGTACTATGATAACTTGTGGGCCTATGAGCAAAAGACCGGACAGACCGTCTTTAGAGACCGTCATCCCGTGGTACATTCCGATATATATGTAGCACCTCCTGTATTCCGTCTCGATGAGGACCTCAGCGATGATACGCCGTATATGCGGGCTGTCATTCATCACACGTTGTATCGTTCCATCGATGGGGCAGCTTTTTCGCCGTCCTATGAGGAAACTATGGCTGAATCGTGTCAGGCTGCTGCGCGTCTCCATAAGCCGTATATCATGCAGGAGTATATTACCGGGCAGAAACTGAAAGAAGAGGAGCATGTCTATCGTATCAGCGTAGCCAGACACATATATGATCAGCAGGGCCGGTTCCTGTCGGCAGAGGAGTATACGACCGATACAAGCCTGTTTACGCCCATCCTGGCAGTGCTATATTGTCAGAAACAGATAAAAATATAGAGTTATAAAGAGCTAATAACTGTTATTTACTCTTTATAACAGTTAAAAAATCGCTGCATTATACCAATTGATAGGAAATAGAGATGGCATGTACAGCAAAAAAACGGGGCGGCAACAAAATGAACGATGAAAATCATTTTGTTGCCGCCTCGTTTTGTATGTGCTGCGCTGTTCTTACTGGATGTAGAATGTCATGCTGACCGTTTCGCTCAACGTGTTGGTACCGGCTTCTACGGGTGCCATATCGGCAGCTTCTACTTTCATCAGACGGGCATTCATAGCACCGGCATATGCCCTGCTATAGGAAGGCGTGCGGCCGCTGATGTTGATTTCTTTTACTTTGCCGAGTTGTCCGCCTGCAGCCATTGCGGCAGCTTCAGCGGCACTGCGTCCGTTATGGACGGCTTCTTTTATCAGATTGTTTTTGATGGTGTCGGCGTGTTCATTGGTAAACGTCATTCCCATGACGCGGTTGGCACCGGCCTGTCCTGCTTTTTCGATAATCCGCGGAATGAGATCAAAATCAGAAACGCGGATGCGCAGGTTATTTGTCACGGTATAAGAGACAATCTTTCTGCCATTGGTATCATAATTCGGCGTCATATTGAAGTCTGTCGTCCGAAGATCATCCTTGGTAACTCCCAGCGCTTTAACGGCATTGGTGACCTGATTCATGACCAGGTTATTTTCGCTGCGGGCCTTCTGGACATCATTGGCAGTGCTTTCCATGCCAATCGTGATATAGGCCGTGTCTGGTGCGACCTCCTGTTCAGCATATCCCGTTACATTGATGACGGACGACGTTTGTTCCGCTGCATTTGCGACAGCAGGAACCGTGACGCTTGCCGTGGCTAGCAGTACTGTAAGTGTCAGAGCTTTTAAGAAACGATGTTTCATGGGTAAAATACCTCCTTATGACTTATTTACTATATCCTTCTTATTGGATTCTGATACGAGTATTATACAGCAAAATGTCTCTCCTGAAAATGCTACAGAGCGTTTGAACCGCCGTCAGTGCTAAATTGTAAATAAACTGTGATATTTACTTCAATCATCTTTTTTATCTCCCAATGTAAATTATGACTTGTATTTGTTAACAGAGTGTACTATAATAAGCGAAGGATAAAAGCTAGGGGCGCCGCAAGGCTGAGAATGACCCTTGAACCTGATTCGGGTAATACCGACGTAGGGAAGCTGTTACCGGATATGATAGCTCACCCTGCGGGTTGAGCTTTTTTTTATTGTATTTTTTTGAATTTTTTGGATATGTTTAGGAGGATGAGTCATGAACTACACCACACAGATGGATGCAGCCCGTAAAGGTATCGTTACGCCGCAGATGGAAATCGTCGCCAAAAAGGAACAGATGCCCGTAGAAAAACTGATGGAACTCGTTGCCAGCGGTAAAGTCGCTATTCCTGCCAACAAGCTTCATACGGCACTCAGCCCGGAAGGCATTGGCAAAAACTGCCGTACGAAAATCAATGTCAATCTCGGCGTCTCACCGGAACACAACAATCATGAAGAAGAACTGCAGAAAGTCCAGAGTGCTATCGACATGAAAGCCGAAGCCATCATGGACCTTTCCAACTTCGGAAAGACACGGGATTTCCGCCGCAAACTCGTCGGCATGTCTACCGCCATGATTGGTACTGTTCCTATGTATGATGCCGTCGGTATGCTGGATAAAGATCTAAAGGATATTACGGTAGAAGAATTTTTCTCCGTCGTCGAACAGCATGCTGAAGATGGCGTAGACTTCATGACTATCCATTGTGGCATGAATCAGAAAACGGCAGAACGGATCAAACGCAATCCCCGTCTGACCAATGTCGTATCCCGTGGCGGCTCCCTGCTCTTTGCCTGGATGGAAATGAACAAGCAGGAAAATCCGTTCTATGAATACTATGACCGCCTCCTCGACATCTGCGAAAAATACGACGTCACTCTGAGCCTGGGCGATGCCTGCCGTCCCGGTTGTACCCATGACTCGACCGATGCAGCCCAGATTGAAGAACTGATTACTCTCGGCGAATTGACGAAACGGGCCTGGGACCACAACGTACAGGTCATGATAGAAGGCCCGGGCCATATGGTCCTCACGGAAATCGCTGCCAATATGAAGATTGAAAAGCGCCTCTGCCACGAAGCCCCGTTCTATGTACTGGGACCTCTGGTTACCGATATTGCACCGGGCTATGACCACATCACCAGCGCAATCGGCGGTGCCATCGCCGGTTCGTGCGGTGCCGATTTCCTCTGCTATGTCACACCGGCCGAACATCTGCGCCTGCCGTCCGTAGAAGACGTCAAAGAAGGCATCATCGCTACACGCCTGGCAGCCCATGCCGCTGACCTTGCAAAAGGTATCCCGGGAGCACAGGAATGGGACGACGCCATGAGTAAAGCCCGCGTCGATGTAGATTTTGAAAAGATGATTTCCCTGGCAATCGATCCCGTCAAGGCCAGAGCTTATTATGAATCGAGCAAACCGGAATGTGAAGGGACCTGCTCCATGTGCGGCCGTATGTGCCCGGCCCGGACAATGAAGAAAATCCTCGCCGGTGAAGACGTATCCCTTCTTGAAAACTGCTGATAGTGGCAGCAACATAATTCTTTCTCATAGATATGCCAGAAAGCGTCTCTCCCACGTAGTTGTGGGACAGGCGCTTTTGGCATATCTGTAGCGGATTCTGTCTATTTCCAGACCAGGAGCAGCGTTGCGCCAAATTCTTTCTTGAACTGGCTCAGAAGCTGTTTCATTTCGTAATCGGCGGCATTATAAGTGGCCCCTGGCGTCACCGTGAGAATGAGGACGACGACGTTTTCGGCGTGGGCCACTTCGATGCTTTCTACGAGCTGTTCGTACGTCAGGTCCGATGCTTCTGCCAGTGCCAGCAATATGGACAGGCGGCGGATCATGATCCAGTCCTCTTCAGAAGGCATGTGGGCATAGCGGTAGGAACGCAGGATTTTCCGGCTGATACCGTGATGGAACCCGGCAATGAACGAGGCGATGATTTGTTCCATCTGAGTCAGGCCGTACAGAGAGGCATGACCGATCATAAATGCTGAGTGCCGGGCATGATCATAATAATTGATGATTTTACCTACATCGTGAAGACGTGCCGCCGTCAGGAGAAGACGGCGTTCTCTCGGCCCATAGCCATGGAGTGGCTGTAGCTGGTCGAAGAGCATGGACGCGACACGTACGACCTGGTTGATATGCTGATAATTCGTGTTAGGCAGGGTCTTGAGAAAATTACTGATACTTTGGTCGAGGATATCGTCGAAGCGGGGTTTTTCCATACCCGTATATGCCGCATAATATTCGAAAAACAGTCCGTCACGAAGCCCGCAGCCACTGATGATCATTTCCTGGCTGCCGGTCACGCGGAATAACGTATCAATGACTTCGGCACCGGCAACGATGAGATCGGCCCGGTCGGCAGACAGGCCAGACAATTTTTTCCGGTTTGCCGCCGTGCGGCTGATGATTTCCGTATAGAGATTGAGAAAATTGTCGTAAGGCAGGATATAGTTATGAATTTTGGAAAAATCATATCCTATGGCCCGCTGATCCATCTTGGCAAAGGTACGGGCCGTACCGCCGACCCCGATAAGGGGAAGCCCTGTATTGGCAATGAACGGTACGTCTTTCAGCTTTTCAGCGATATATTCCTGACAGGCAGTAAGGGAAGCAGTATCGGGATTGCCCTGGGTTGCAAATTTTTCGGTCAGTGTCACGGCACCGATGGGTACGGAGACGGACTTTTCAATTTCCCCGTTGCGGACAAGGGATAATTCCACGCTGGCCCCGCCCAGATCGAAGAGAACAAAATCGCGTTCGTTGATCGTATTAATGACGCCGAGATACCCAAGGTATGCTTCCCGTTCGCCGGTGATGACATTCATGGTAATGCCTGTTTCCTTATTGATCCGGCGCAGGAATTCATCGCCGTTCGACGCATTGCGGACGGCTGCTGTAGCGACGGCGATGCAGTTTTCAATGTGGCCGACATCCATCATGTGTTTATAGACTTTCAGGCAGGTCATGGCCCGCTCCATGCCTTTATCGCGGAGCAGGCTGGTCTGGCTGAGGCCTCTGCCCAGGCGGATGGGTTCTTTTTCCTGATACATAAATGAATAGGCACCGTTATCGGCTATCTGCAGGGCAACAAAACGGATCGAATTGGAGCCCATATCGATGATGGCTAATTTTTCCATATCTTACCTCTCTCTACTGTGTTGATGATAGTATTTCAACAATATTCCCTTTAAATCATCATTATACCAGAAATATGGTCCGGTGGGGGACGGATTATGGGAATAGAAGAAAAATTTTTACACGAATTATACATAAAAAGAAAGTATGGTCCGTGAAAATCATGTATAATAAAGATATTGAATTTTGGACAAGTGAGGGTGGATTATGGAAAATTCTATGCGGCACTATGCCGGTATCATCCATATTGGTACGGTGAATATGGCCATGAAAATCATCTCGTATACGTCAATGGCGGATATGGAAGTCATTGAAAATGTATCCCAGGAGGTTATGTATGGGGAGGAAGTATTCAAGACCCATCACGTCAGTTTCCGGTCTCTGAATGAAATCTGCCGTATCCTCAATGGGTTCAAACAACTGCTGTGCGATTATGATATCCACGATGTACGAGTTATTACGACGACGGCAATCCGCGAAGCCGATAATATGCTCAACGCACTGGATCAGATCCGGGTGCGCACCGGCTTTGATGTCGATGTCATCCATATGGCCAAAGAAATCTATTATAAATTCTTTGGGCTTTACTATCATGTCCTGGAAGGGACCTTTAATTTTGCCGGACATGCTGTCCTGCTCGTCGATATCACATCCGGCGGCATGGGGCTGACATGTTGGCAGAACGACCAGCTTCTGTTCCAGCAGAACGTGTACCTGGGGTCGTTGCGGATCCTGGAAAATTTCACCCGGAAACAGCGGGAAGACATATCCTTTCCTACGGCGGCCCGGGAATTCATCCACGGCAGCCTGTCACCGCTCTGGGCCAGCGTCCATGAACACGATATCCGCTATGTCGTCCTCTCGGGCAAAAGTGCCACCCTGCTGGGCCGCCTCATGCAGATTGTGCCACAGCAGGGCGCCACGCTCATTGAACCGCAGCGGTTCCGCGACTTTGTCCATTCCTTCCACGGACTGACCCCGTTTAAACTGATGCAGCGGTTCGGCCTTTCTGAAAGCGTTGCCAACGTCCTCATGCCGACGATTATGCTGTATTACGAACTGTTCCGCACCATCGATGTGGATATGGTCGTCCTCATGGGCACGACATTCACTGAAGGCTATTCCATGCATTACGTAGCCGAAAAGACCAACGATTCCTATATGGAACACCAGCGCCGTCTCCTTTTGGGACTGGCCCGGACTATAGCCGGAAGATATCTGTACAATCCCGACCATTCGTCCCGGGTGGAATCGTATTCCGTCGAAATATTCCGCGCTCTCTATGCCCGATGCGGCCTGGAATACCGGATGGGATATCTGCTGCAGCTGGCGGCGATCCTCCATGAGACAGGGAAGTTCATCAACATGCGCAAGCACCGTGTCTGTTCCTATGAATTAATCCGGCAGACCGACTTATTCAGCCTGTCTGATGAAGAAAAAGAAATCGTAGCCAGTGTCGCGTCGTACATCAATCCCGATATGCCGTCGGACCATGCCGACTGGATCAACCGGGCGCTGCGGCCGGGACTGGAAGTACTGGTAGCTAAATTACAGGCTATTTTCTCGCTGGCCGACGCAATCGATAAGAGCCACCGGGGCAAAATTCCGTCCATCCGGGCGGTCCTGGGCGATAAAGAACTCCGCCTGTACTGTCAGACGGAGGTAGATATATCACTGGAACGCTGGTCTTTTATACAGGCTGGCAAAAATTTTGAAGAAATTTTTGGTATCACTCCCAGATTATTGAAAGAGAAGGTGTAACGAGTGGACTTTGTAGACCCCCAATACTATTTAAACCGGGAATGCACATGGATTAAATTCAATGAACGGGTGTTGCGCGAATCGGCGGTACCATCCAACCCGCTTCTGGAACAGCTTAATTTTGTAGCTATCAGTGCTTCCAATCTCGATGAATTCTTTATGATCCGCGTAGCTGGTGTCAAGCATCTCATCGAAAGCGGCGTGCCGCACCATGATATCGCCGGCATGACGCCGCAGGAACAGTTTTCTGCCATTGAAACGATGGTCCATAAACAGGTGGGCCAGCAGTACGCCTATCTCAACGATATCCGGGACCGCCTGCGCGGGGAAGGGCTGCGGTTTGTCAAACCGTCGGAGCTGACGGAAGAACAGCATATCTGGCTGGAACAGTATTTTGAACGGGAAATCTATCCGGTCGTCACGCCCATGGCTGTAGACCCCAGCCATCCTTTCCCGTTCCTGAGCAGTCTGAGCCTCAACCTGGCCGTTCTCCTACGGCGCCGGGAAGGGGACAGCAGCGTCAAGACTGCCATCCTCCCTGTCCCGTCTTCTGTACTGGACCGGATAATCAAAGTGCCGGGAACGGGGGACGAAAAACAGTTCCTGTTTCTGGAAGATGTACTCAGTACGTTTGCCGAACGGTTTTTCCTGGGTTGTGAAATCCTGGAAGCTACGCCATTCCGCGTGACCCGCGATGCCGACCTCGATATTGACGATGATGCCGAAGACCTTCTGGCAGAGGTCGTCAAATCACTGAAAAAAAGGAAAAAAGGTGCCGCTGTCCGGCTGGAACTGGCCGTTTCTGCCAGTCGCATGGTGAAGACCCTGCTCATGACGGAGCTGGCTCTGGAAGAACGCGATGTGTATATGATTCCCGGACCACTGGACTGCAAGGTATTTTTCTCCTTTACCGGCATCGAAGGGTACGACCACCTGCGCTATGCGCCAGCGTTCCCCCAGCCGTCGTGGGAACTGGAAAAGCTTCATGCCCCCGACATGTGGCAGGCCATTTCCCAGCAGGATATCATGGTCCATCATCCCTATGAAACCTTTGAAACCGTTGAAAAATTCGTCCGCCTTGCCGCAACGGACCCGGATGTGCTGGCCATCAAGCAGACCTTGTACCGCGTGAGCAGCAAATCGCCAATTATTGCTGCCCTGGCCCAGGCTGCCGAAAATGGCAAACAGGTCACGGTACTCATGGAAGTCAAGGCCCGGTTTGATGAAGAAAATAATATCCACATGGCGGCCAAGCTGGAAAAGGCCGGCTGTCACGTCATTTATGGGATCATGGGCCTGAAGACACATTCTAAGATTACCCTTGTCGTGCGCCGCGAAGAAGAAGGCATTCAGCGCTATGTCCATGTAGCGACGGGAAATTATAACGGCAAGACGGCTCGTATCTATACAGATGTGGGTATACTGACGTCCAACACGCTCATCGGTATCGACGCCTCGGCCTTTTTCAATCTTCTGTCGGGATATTCCGATCCTCCCCAGTGGAATAAACTGGCCGTAGCACCACTCAATCTGCGGCAGCGTATTTATGAAGAAATCGACCAGGAAATCGATTGGGCCTGGAAAGGGAAGAAGGCTCTGATCATTGCCAAGATGAATTCCCTCCTCGATAAAAAAGTCATTGCCCGCCTGTATGAAGCTTCCCAGGCCGGCGTCCGGATCCAGCTCATCGTCCGTGGTATCTGTGTGCTGCGGCCTGGTGTTCCCGGACTTAGCGAACATATCGAAGTCCACAGCATCGTAGGCCGGTATCTGGAACACAGCCGTCTCTTCTATTTCTATAATAATGGCAAAGAAGATGTCTTTATTTCCTCGGCAGACTGGATGCCGCGCAATCTGAACGAACGGGTCGAACTCATGATTCCTGTCGAATACCCGCCTCATAAAGAACGGGTCAAGGGCATCCTGAACCTGTATTTCCATGATAATGTCAAAGCCTATGCCATGAACGGCGACGGGACATACCGCTATCTGGCCGATACGCGCAGGGGGGAACCCATTCATGCCCAGGCGATGCTGCAGAAAGAGGCAGAAGACCATACGCGGCAGCTGAAGAAAAAGGACATCAAAACCAGGGTGCTGACCCGGACTTCTGGGGATGAATGACACATTTTAGTTACAAATCCGGCCTTATTTTGACAGATACCCCCACTTTCTGCTAAAATCTATAAGATAGTGGTGTATTTAAAATAAGGAGGATATGGATGAGAAAACGTATTTCCCAGGGCTTTACGCGTATGTATGTGACTCTGATCGCTTTGCTGGTACTGGTCTCCCTGACGGGTTTTGTGGACCGGGGCAGGGCTGTGACCATAGAAGCAGATGGCAGAACCCATACGGTCTATACCCATGCAATCAATGCGGAAGCGCTCCTGCGTGAAAACAATATTTCCCTGGGCCATCACGATGAAGTAGAACTTTCGACAGACACACTGAAAGAAGGTACGACGGCGACAGTACGCCGGGCCGTGCCGGTGACAATAGAGTATAAGAACCAGAAGAAGACCATCCGGACTGCGAAAAAGACCGTGCAGGAAGCGGTCGAACAGGCCGGATATGATGTGGAAAACTACCGGGCCTATGGCGACGTATCGGCCCCTGTAAAGGAGAATATGACCATAAAAGTGGGCGTGTTGTCCCGCAAGGAAATTACGGAAGATGAAGTGGTTCCGTACGCCATCGAAAGTATCCCTGATGAAACGCTGGGGCAGGGCGAAGAACAGGTCCTGCAGCAAGGCGTCAACGGTCGCAAGACGGTCCGCAATTATCTTGTCAGCCTCGATGGGCAGGTTATTGGAAAGGAGCACATTTCTACGACGCTGGTTGCGGAAATGCAGCCTCTCATCCGCCATGTTGGCACAAAGGAAACGGTAGAAATCAATACGGGTACCATATCCAAGTATAAAGCCGTATATACCATGGTCGCCACGGCCTATCTGCCTACTGATGGCAATGGCGAAGGCATTACAAAGATGGGGACGCGGGCCCGGTATGGTGAAATTGCCGTCGATCCTAACGTCATCCCTCTGGGTACGACCGTCTATATTCCAGGCTATGGCGTTGCCCGGGCAGAAGATACGGGCAGTGATATCCTCGGCAACCGGGTAGATCTGTGTATGCTCGACTATAACCAGTGCATGCAGTTCGGACGCCGGACCGTGCTGGTCTACATATTGGAATAACCGGAGGAGTCCTTGTAACGTAAAAGAGGCGCTGCATGATTTTATATGGAAATCATGCAACGCCATTTTTGCGTCTCTTTATGTGGTTTTCTGTCAGTCTTTCCGGGAAGCGGCCGGATCCGTTCCCAGCAGGGGCTGGAATGCTTCTGGTTCTGTTTCTTTGATGGATTCGTATTGTTCTTCTGCCATCTTCAGGTCTATCGGCGTGTGGACGTCGAAGAAGATAGCATCTTCCTGCTTATCCTTGCGGACCGGTATCTGCACCAGATCAATCTGGGGGAAGAAGGAATGGAGCAGGTTATTCCCTTCGGCGATTTTCTTCCGCATGAGAGGCATGAGACGGCGGTTATACACGGCATGGAGACAGATGTCGGTTCCATCCTGGACAGGAACGACGGCATCGGCCGCCTGGATGTGGAAGGACATCTTTTCAATCATGGGAACGGAAATGAACGGCATGTTGACGCCAATGACGAAGATATTTTCCGCGTCCGTGTACTGGAATGCCGTCGCCACGGCTCCCAGCGTTTTTGCGCCTCTATAGACATCTTCTACGAGCAGGGCGTCTTTGAGACAGTCGATATCCTTAAAAATAGCCTTGTCGTTGGTTACGACCATCGGGGATTTGTCGAAAATAAAATCGAGCAGGGTGTAAATCGTTTCAATTAGTGTCGTCCCTTCAAACGAAGCCAGTGCTTTGTTATATCCCATACGGGAGTCGTCGCCGCCGGCAAGGATGACAGGTTGCAGGGTATCCATTTGCTCAAACATGAGCCGTACCTCCTTAAATTAGTTCATTATGTGGCCTCACTACTATGTCTTCACGGCAAGGGTATAGCTCCGTATGTGACGTTTGTACCCAGAAGACAATATAATATTATCTTACCATATTATAATTTTTTTATCTACCCAAACTGATAGGAGAAGTCGTGAAAAAAAGGCTTGTGACCCTATACGTCTTGTGATATAATATGAAAGGTTCAAAATACACACGCACCGTCGAGCTTGTAACTGTGCCGTTTGCGCGGTTTTCACAGGCGATGACCGGGCGGAGGAAAAAACAGGAGGAATCACAATTATGGCAGTAGTATCAATGAAACAATTATTAGAAGCAGGCGTACATTTTGGTCATCAGACCCGCCGCTGGAACCCGAAGATGGCACGCTTCATTTTTACGGAACGCAATGGCATTTATATCATCGACCTGCAGAAGACCGTCAAGAAAATGGATGAAGCTTACAATTTCGTCCGTGACCTGGCAGCCGAAGACGGTAAAGTCCTTTTCGTAGGCACGAAAAAACAGGCTCAGGAATCCATTAAGAACGAAGCAGAACGTTGCAACCAGTTCTATGTCAACGAACGCTGGCTCGGAGGTATGCTCACCAACTTCCAGACTATCGAAAAACGGGTAAAACGCCTGAAAGCACTGGAAAAAATGGCAGAAGACGGTACATTCGAAGTACTGCCGAAAAAAGAAGTTACCCTGCTCAAACACGAAATGGATAAACTTCAGAAATACCTCGGCGGTATTAAAGATATGAAGAAGCTGCCTGATGCTCTTTTCATCATCGATCCGAAGAAAGAAGAAATCGCTGTAAAAGAAGCACGTAAACTGAATATCCCCATTATCGCAACGGTAGACACGAACTGCGATCCCGATGTCATCGATTATCCGATTCCGGCTAACGATGATGCAATCCGTGCCGTCAAACTCCTGACAGGCAAAGTCGCTGATGCTGTTCTCGAAGGCAACCAGGGTGAACAGACCGAAGAAGGCGCTGAAGCCGAAGCTCCGGCAGAAGAAGCAGAAGAAACAGCTGAAGAAAACTAATACCCAGGACAGTCCTGCGTGGTATGCTGAAAGGAGCTGTCGCACAAGGCAGCTCCTTTTTTAGACCGTATCGCAGAATGCCCGGGACAGTACACGGTACTATATCGAAAACTATATTCTCATTATATTTCAGGTTTAGGAGGAATACTCATGGCTATTACAGCAGCAATGGTAAAAGAATTAAGAACAAAAACGGGTGCAGGCATGATGGACTGCAAAAAGGCACTGACCGAAAGCAACGGTGATATGGACAAGGCAATCGACCTGCTTCGTGAACATGGCCTGGCTGCAGCAGCTAAAAAAGCAAGCCGTATCGCTGCTGAAGGGTTGGTTTATTCTTATATCCATGGCAATGGCCGTATCGGCGTTCTCGTCGAAGTAAACTGCGAAACGGACTTCGTTGCCCAGACAGACAACTTCAAAGCTCTCTGCAAAGATATCGCTATGCAGATTGCCGCAGCCAAACCGGCTTATCTCAAGAGAGAAGAAGTACCGGCAGATGTCCTCGAACATGAAAAAGAAGTTCTCCGTCAGCAGGCTCTGAACGAAGGCAAACCGGAAAAGATTGTCGAAAAGATGATTGTCGGCCGGATTGAAAAATTCTATAAAGAAAACTGCCTCCTCGATCAGGAATTCATTAAAGATTCCGATAAGACGGTCCAGCAGGTCGTCAACGAAGCCATTGCAAAAATCGGTGAAAAAATTGATATCCGCCGCTATGCCCGCTATGAACTCGGTGAAGGCCTCCAGAAGCGCAGCGATGATTTCGTTTCTGAAGTAATGGCACAGGTAAAATAAGTTTAATACGATTCCTATAAGAGAACACCGGTTTTCAGTGTTCTCTTATTTTCTAACAGGAGGAGCCATTATGGACAGAAAATATAAGCGTGTAGTTCTTAAATTGAGCGGGGAAGCTCTTGCCGGATCACAGGGATACGGCATTGATCCGGTTACGGTAGATGTCATTTCCAAACAGGTCGTCGAAGTAGCCAAGAAGGGAATCCAGGTAGCCATCGTCGTAGGCGGCGGCAATATCTGGCGCGGCCTGTCAGGCAAAGCCAAGGGCATGGACCGCGTATCGGCCGACTATATGGGCATGCTGGCAACGGTCATGAATGCCCTGGCTCTGCAGGATGCCATCGAAAAGAACGGCGTCGTTACGCGCGTACAGACAGCCATTACTATGCAGCAGGTAGCAGAACCGTATATCCGCCGCCGGGCTATCCGTCATATGGAAAAAGGCCGGGTCGTCATATTCGGGGCTGGTACGGGGAATCCCTATTTTTCGACGGACACGACAGCTGCCCTGCGCGCGGCAGAAATCGATGCGGACGCCATCCTCATGGCCAAAAATGGCGTAGATGGCGTATATGACAGCGATCCCAAGGTCAATCCCGATGCCAGGATGTATACGCACCTTTCCTTCCTCGACGTCATCCAGAAACAGCTGGGTGTCATGGATGCGACGGCTACGACGCTGTGCATGAACAACAATATACCTATTGTTGTGTTCAATATCGATACGAAAGGAAATATCGTCGCTGCCTGCAGCGGGGAAGAAATCGGTACGCTCGTCGATAAAGAAGGATAATCGTTCCTGCGTAGACAAAAAGGCATAAAAGCTGTATGATATAATTAACGAAAAATATGATGAGGAAGTGATTTTCATGGATGTACAGAATACATTGACACAACACGAAGAAAAGATGAACAAATGCATAGAAGCCTTGAAGCGTGACCTGGCTTCTATCCGCACCGGCCGTGCCAGTACGTCTCTCCTGGACCGGGTCATGGTCGATTATTACGGTTCCCAGACACCGGTCAAACAGGTGGCCAACGTATCGGCACCGGAACCGCGGCTGATCACCATTGTTCCCTGGGAACGGAGCATGCTGAAAGAAATCGAAAAAGCCATCCTCAAATCCGATCTGGGCCTCAACCCGAACAATGATGGTACTATGATCCGCTTGGAAATCCCGCAGCTGACAGAAGAACGGCGTAAGGAATTCGGCAAAAAGGTAAGCAAGCACGCCGAAGAAGCCAAAGTCGCTATCCGAAACCTGCGCCGGGACTGCAATGATCTGTTCAAAAAAGCGGAAAAGAAAAAAGAAATAACCGAAGATGAAAGTAAAGAAGCACAGACCAAAATCCAGAAAATGACAGATCAGAAAATCAAAGATATTGACGCTCTGAAGGATAAAAAGACTAAAGAAGTCATGGAAGTATGATGGATATACGGATTCTCATTGGCATGCCTTTATGGTATGCCAAATCTGTATTAGAGGGTAAAAACATTCCTTATGTCCTGGAACAGACGGTTTCGCGGAGTCATTTCTTTACGTGTGACGATCAGGAAATCTATGTCATCCGGGCCGTGGAAACAGATGGCGTTGTCCATCTGTTGTACAATTACAGCCTGAAAGCAAGCGACAGCGTGCAGCAGGCTCTTCATAATGGAGAATAGGATATGTTTGATACACTTTTTAAAAATACAGGCCGCCAGCCTGCTTCTGAAGAAACATCTTCCCTGGAAGAACAGCTGGACCGCCAGAATATTCCCCACCATGTAGCCATCATCATGGATGGCAACGGCCGCTGGGCGAAACGGCAGGGGAAACCCCGTACGTACGGTCATCATGCCGGTGCCGATACGCTCAAACGCATCGTCGTTGCTGCCGGTGAACTGGGAATCCAGGTCCTGACCGTATATGCTTTTTCAACGGAAAACTGGAAGCGTCCGGAGACAGAAGTTTCCTATATCATGAAGCTCATGAATGAATATCTGAGCAAAAATCTCCTGGAACTGGACGAACATAATGTGCGCCTTCATTTCCTCGGCGATATGAGCCGTCTTCATCCGGTACTCCAGGATTCCTTCCGCAAGGCCGAAGAAGAAATGAAGGATAATACGGGCCTTACGCTCAATGTAGCCGTCAATTATGGCGGACGCATGGAACTGGCACGGGCAGCGCGTCTTTTGGCAGAAGACGTCCAGAAAGGCCGTATCAGTCCGGCGGATGTTACCGAGGACACGCTGGCCGGCTACTTGTATACGGCTCCGGAAAATGATGTGGATCTCCTGATCCGTCCTGGTTCGGACAAGCGGGTCAGCAATTTCCTGCTCTGGCAGATGGCCTATGCCGAGTTCTGGTATACAGACCTGTGCTGGCCTGACTTTACGAAGGACACTCTCGTAGAAGCCATCTTATCTTTCCAGGGCCGGGAACGCCGGTTTGGCGGCTTGAAATAAGGAAGGTAAACAGACAATGTTGGCTAAACGAATCATTACAGGTATCGTAGGCGGAGGCCTGACGATATTCATCATTTACGAAGGGAACTGGCTTTTTTTTATCATGATGACTCTGCTGGCCCTCCTGGGCTGGCGTGAATACGTGCGCATGCTTCATGCCGTCAAGGCCAATCTGACCGAATATGCCGGCTACGTATGGCTCGTTGCCGTATTTGGTTCCTGGTGGTTTGCCGGGATCAAGCTGTTGTTTTTGCTCTGCGTCATCATGATGAGCTGGATCCTTCTGCGTACGGTGGCCCGCCATAAAAGCGTAACTCTTTCGGACAGTGCCTATTCGCTGTACGGACTATTATATATTGGCGGAGGATTTCTTGCCATGCTGGCCCTCCGGAATGGCATGCTGGCATCGTATCTGACCGGTGCGTTCCAGAATGTCATGCTCGAGCCGGCCCGCTTTTTTGTATTTCTCCTCGTCTTTTCCACCTGGGCGAGTGATACTTTTGCCTTTGTGGCAGGGAAGGCCATGGGGAAGAACAAGCTCTGCCCCACTATCAGCCCGGGAAAGACCAGAGAAGGCGCATTGGGCGGATTTATCGGCACCATCGTCGTGGCATTGATTTTCTCTTTGATTTTTAAATTTTCACTTCTTCATGGCCTGGCTATCGGATTGATCATTGCCATCATGGCTCCTCTGGGAGATCTGGTAGAATCGGTTCTCAAACGGACATGCGGCATCAAAGACTCGGGGAATATCATCCCCGGTCATGGCGGTATTCTCGACCGTTTTGACAGCCTGCTTTTTGCCGCACCGGCTGTGTATGCGTATCTTATGCTTGTAGCATAAGCGTCAGGACAGAGTTCCTGCCGTGAACGAAAGGTGTTTGAAGTTTGGGTATTACTATCGCAGCAACGATTTTTGTTTTCAGCCTCATCGTGTTTGTCCATGAATTCGGCCATTTTATCACGGCTAAATTATCGGGCATGCAGGTAGATGAATTTGCTATCGGATTCGGCCCTAAAATCTATAGCTATCAATACGGTTCCACCCTGTATTCTCTGCGGGCCGTTCCTCTGGGCGGGTTCAACCGGATCCAGGGAATGACAGAACAGGAAGAATTAAATGAGAAATCCTTCCTCAATAAGAAAGTCCGCTATCGTCTGATTGTCATCGCTGCCGGGGCATTCATGAATTTTGTCCTGGCCATTGTCATCATATGGGGCGTCATGTTTACCGTGGGCACCCATGAAGTTTCGACTGAACCAGTCGTCGGCTCTGTCATGGAAAATTCGGCAGCTGCCCAGAGCGGTATGGAAACAGGGGACCGCATCGTCACCATCAGTGGCGTGCCAATCCGGGAGTGGAAAGACATTTCGAAGGCTGTCAATGATCACAGCAGGGATGTCCTTTCTGTCGTCGTCAACCGGAATGGTGAGGATGTGGATCTGACTATGGTTCCTACGTATGATACCCAGTCCAAGCGGGCGCTTATCGGAGTCGTTCCTGTCGTTACGCGCAAGCAGCACGGCTTTTTTGAGTCGTCATACATGGCAGTGGAGCGGACTGGGCAGATCTGCTATGCTATGGTGGCGGGCATGTATGGCATGATCCGCGGCACGGAAAAGGCGGACCTGGCCGGTCCTCTGGGTGTAGCACAGCTGGCAGGGCAGGTAGCGTCTGTCGGATTTGTCAATCTGCTCATGTTTACGGCATTCCTCAGCATTAATCTGGGTATCCTCAATCTGCTCCCCATTCCGCTTCTGGACGGGGGCTATATCATCATGCTGATCATTGAAGGAATCACAGGACACCGGCTTCCCAAGCGGGCCTTGTACTATATCCAGATTGCCGGTATCATCATACTGGGATCGTTGTTTTTGTTTGCCATGATACAGGATATTAGTCGTTTTAGCATATAGGGGTAGTATACAATGATTACACGAAGAACATCACGGCCCGTGACGCTGGGAGCAGTGACGGTCGGCGGTGCGGCGCCTGTTTCGGTGCAGACCATGTCTACTATCAATCCTGCCGATACCAGCCGGGCTATTGCAGACGTACAGCGTCTTTCTCGTCTGGGAGCAGAAATCATCCGCTTTGCCGTACCGGATAAAGCGGCGGCGCTGGCTTTGAAAGATGTCGTTGCGGCATCTCCTGTGCCCCTGGTAGCCGACATCCACTTTGACTATCAACTGGCACTTTTGTCGGTAGACAGCGGAGTACAGGCCCTGCGGATCAACCCGGGGAATATCGGTTCTGATGAGCACGTAGTCAGAGTCGTAGAAAAAGTACGACCATCGGGGATTCCTATCCGCATCGGCATCAATAGCGGCTCTCTTCCGGAAGACATCCTGAAAGAGTATGGAGGCCATCCTACTGCTGACGGCATGGTAGAAGGGGCATTGCGCCATATACGCATTCTGGAAAACATGGATTACCGGAACATGGTGATTTCACTCAAATCGTCCCAGGTTCCGCTCATGATCGAAGCCTATGAAAAATTGGCAGCCAAGGTACCTTATGCCCTTCATCTGGGCGTCACCGAGGCAGGGCTGGCCAGTACGGGAACGATAAAATCAGCTATCGGCATCGGGACGCTTCTCTATGAAGGAATCGGAGATACAATCCGTGTATCCCTTACCGATGATCCGGCCAAAGAAATCAAGGCTGGTCAGGATATCCTGAGTGCTCTCGGTCTGCGCCAGTTCGGGCCGGTCCTTATTTCCTGTCCTACGTGCGGACGGACACAGGTTCATCTCATCGAGCTGGCAAAAGAAGTCGAAGCGGCTCTGCAGGGGATTACGGCTCCACTAAAGATTGCCGTCATGGGCTGCGTCGTCAATGGCCCGGGTGAAGCCCGTGAGGCTGATTTTGGCATTGCCGGCGGCAATGGCAAGGGAATCATCTTTTCCCACGGACAGGTACTGCGGACCGTGACAGAAGATAAGCTGGTGGACTCACTGCTGGAAGAAATAAAAAAATCCATATCGTAGTAAATGTAGTAAATGAAGAAAAGCACTGACAGACAGAAGATATTCGTTTGCCAGTGCTTTTTTTGTACAGCCGATAAATGTTATTGATTATATGTGCAATTCTCATATATTTTTAATCGTATTCTTATTATATTTTAAGATAATTTTAATGTTATTTTAATCTACCTCCTTCATACTATGAGGTATACCATACATGACCTGTAGTAAAGGGAGGATTGTGATGTGAAAGCAAAAAAAGAACTCATCCATCAGCTCGAAACAGCCAGATTACATAAACAATGGGAACTGAGTCTGGCGGCGATGGAGGCACGGAATGGCATACCGGATATCCTGGGTGATTCCCCGGATCATCTCTGCCAGCTGGCAGAGATTTACGTCATGGCAGCCATACAGGGCCCTTGTTATGATTGGTATATGTACTTGGCTGACTGCGCTCTTCATATGGCACAACAGGTGTCAGGGAATCATACGGATGATGTGACCATCCTGCGCAGCCAGGCGTTTAAAGTACACATGGAATACATCGTATACGGCCCGGTTGGAAAGAAAGGCTATGCCTGCCACCGGCCGGACAAACTGAGCCTGGTCAATCAGGCTGTTTATTATTATGAAATGCTGATGCAGGAAAACTACACCAGTCCGGATATGTATCATTATGCGACAATGTTATTTAAATCAGCAGAAGATATCTATCTCCCTGTCACCAGAGGCCGTCGTCAGATGCATCTGAAAAAAGCCTGTATACTGTACAAGAAAATCCTGAAATGCACAGACCGTGGCGAGCTGTCTGAAGACAAAAGACTGATACGCGTGAAGGCCGGGTATTACTTCTGCCGGGCCAGTCTTTCACTGCTTAAGTCCCATTCCCATCTGGGCCGGGAAGCGTTTCTCCTGTTCGGCGTGACGCGGCCCCAGTCCCAGCGGGTGGAGCGGCTGGGACGATTCCATACCCTGCTGCGCATGGCAAGCCGCCTCTGCCGGTACTGTGGTCTCGATGGGGACGTTCCCGGCATAGAGGAGCTGGCACGGCGGCCGAGGTCGGAATTTCCCTATGCCGGCGATATATATTATATGATGGGACAGCTGTATGAATGTGCCTATGAACAGCAGCTGTATCCCTGGCCGGAAGAAGCGCTCCACCGGGCAAAGCAGTACTATACCTATGCCTGTGATATTGATTACCGGCGGCGCCAGCTGCGTCTGTCCGTTTCCGGTTATATGCATATGTATGCGGCCTTATTCCGCCTGTATCACTACTCATCAAAGGGACGAAGAGATGTTCCGCCGTGGCTTGCCTATCTGCGTAAGCTGACCTTCCCGCCAGGACTGGAGACACTGGTCCGGATCCGTCAGTGTATCCAAAATGGCCAGTACGACGATGCAGCCTGCCAGCTGAAGGAAGTCATGCAATCCCGTCAGTATGATTCCTTTATGACAGAAAAAAAGGTGAAAGTTCTTCGGGATATTACGGAAGTCCTGTGCTCCGGTCATACGAATAAGCTATGCAACCGGTACGCAAAATGGGAAAAAGTGTATTTTGAGCAGATTCTGCAGTCCCTGAACCGGCACCGGGATTACGGGAAAGCGCAGACCGGATAAAATTATGTGTAGCATACACCGGTTTTGGCTGGCATTTCCTATCTCCCCTGTGGTATAGTAAAGATAGAGCATCGTCGATGCGAGTAGTAAAAAGGGGGAGTGACTCTATGTCTCGGTTAGTGGTTATTATTCAATGTGACATCGTTTCGAAACGTTGTGCCGGATACGGCTGTATGAAGTCTTTTTATGACAGGACAGGTCCATTTTCTGCCTATGATGATCAGACGCGCTACATGACACTGACCTGCGGCGGCTGTTGTGGCGCCGGTATTGCGGCGAAATTGGAAGACCTGAATCACAAGCTGAAGCGCTATGGAGAAAACAAAGATGATGTGGTCATCCATCTGGCTTCCTGCATCTGTTCGGATAATTATCACCGTCCGCCCTGTCCGTTCCGCAACTACATCAAGTCTATCGTCGAGCGAAAGGGATTTCCCATCGTCCTCGGATCCTATCTGTCCAAGGCAACTGAAAAAAAGCGCCACGAAGGTGTGTATCAGGAATGGGATAAGGGAATGAAAGTATAAACGTTTAACTTATAAACAACAGACTGTATATACTTTAGAAAGTAAAAGGTTTAACTTTATGTTTTTTCATATTCTTTTAAAATTTCCCTTGCATTCCTGAGATGAGTATGGTACTATCTCAATCAACAAGTCAAAATAAAAATGCGTTGAAGGGAAACAGTAGGTTCCAGAAAGCTTTCAGAGAGCTGCCGGCAGGTGCGAGGCAGCAGCGGAATGGAAGTGAACTCGTCTCTAAGCAGCCAGCTGAAATGCCATGGGCAGAGTAGGCGGGGCCGGGGCCTGGCCGTTAACAGACAGGAGGGTATCGACACGAGTCCGTACCTGTAAAGAGCATATCCTTTGGATATGAATAAGAGTGGTAACGCGCGAGTAAATCTTTCGTCTCTTTTGAGGCGGAAGATTTTTTTATTTTGATTGTGTTAAAAATACATAATCAGGAGTGATTTGGATGAAAAACGTTGAAAAGTACAAAAAAGGTTATTTTATGCCGCCTCAGGTAGATATGAGCTGGACAAGCAAAGAATACCCTGACAAGGCACCGGTCTGGTGCAGTGTAGATTTGCGTGATGGCAATCAGGCACTGGTCATTCCCATGAGCCTCGAAGAAAAACTGGAGTTCTACAAGATGCTGATCCGCATGGGATTCAAAGAAATTGAAGTAGGTTTTCCAGCGGCATCGGAAACGGAATTCGAATTCCTCCGCACACTGGTAGAACGGAATATGATTCCTGACGATGTGACTGTACAGGTCCTGACACAGGCACGGGAACACATTATCCGCAAGACTTTCAAAGCGTTGAAAGGAGTCAAACATGCTATTGTCCATTTGTACAATTCTACATCGCACGCACAGCGGCAGCAGGTGTTCCGAAAGTCGAAAGAAGAAATCAAACAGATGGCCGTTGATGGCGCGAAATTATTGAAGCGTCTTACCGAAGAAGCTGGTGCCAATTACCGCTTTGAATATTCACCGGAAAGCTTTACCGGGACGGAACCAGAATTTGCCCTCGATGTTTGCAATGCCGTCCTCGATGTATGGCAGCCGGAAGCAGACCGCAAAGCCATCATCAATCTTCCTTCGACGGTGCAGATGTCCATGCCCCACGTGTACGCTGCCCAGATTGCCTACATGTCCCAGAACCTCAAGTACCGTGATAACGTCGTCTTGTCCCTCCATCCGCATAACGACCGCGGGACGGGCGTAGCTGATGCCGAAATGGGATTGTTGGCCGGTGCAGACCGTATCGAAGGTACGCTCTTTGGCAATGGGGAACGGACGGGCAACGTCGATATCGTTACCATCGGCATGAATATGTACGCCATGGGTGTTGATCCGGGCATTGATTTTTCTTATTTACCAGAAGTTGTCGAAATGTATGAACGGGTGACGCGGATGCATGTCTATGAACGGCAGCCTTATGCAGGAAAATTGGTATTTGCAGCATTTTCCGGTTCCCATCAGGATGCCATTGCCAAAGGCATGAAGTTCCGTGAAGATCATCGTGAACCGTACTGGACCGTGCCGTACCTGCTCATCGATCCCAAGGATGTGGGCCGTGAGTACGAAGCCGACGTCATCCGTATCAACAGCCAGTCCGGCAAAGGCGGCGTAGGTTTCATCATGGAACACAATTACGGCATCCGCATGCCAAAGAAAATGCGGGAAAATTTCAGTTATTTTGTCAAAGATGTTTCGGATCACCGTCATCAGGAATTGAAGCCCGATGAAATACATCGTCTCTTTATGGACAATTATCTCGATGTCGTGACGCCATTGCAGATGGAAAACTTTATGATACAGAAACAGAACGGACACTGGAAAGGCCAGATTCTCATGAAGGCTAATGGCAAAGATGTCGTATTCCAGGGAGAAGGCAATGGCCAGCTGGCAGCAGCGGCCCACGCTATCTGTGATGCCTATGGTATTACGGTCAGCCATCTGGAATACAGTGAACACGATCTGGACCGCGATCCCAGTTCCCGGGGCATTGCCTATTTCGGACTCACCGACGAAAAAGGCCAGACTACATGGGGAGCCGGCATTGACACCGATACGATGACGGCATCTATCCGGGCCTTTGTTTCAGCCATCAACCGCATGCCGGGCATGGCCGAACGGATTACCTTCCGCAATCTGAGCAGCAGTTATGACCAGATCCACGATTTCCGTCGCTCAGCTAGTCATCACTGATAACTTTAAGATATATTATAAAACTGGAGGATATATATTATGGGAATGACAATGTCACAAAAAATTCTGGCAACCCACGCCGGCGTCGCATCCGTCAAGGCGGGTGACCTCATCAACTGCCGTCTCGATATGGTACTGGCCAATGATATTACGGCACCACCGGCCATTGCCGCCTTTGAAAAAATTGGAAAGCCCGTATTCGATACAAACCGGATCGCCCTGGTTCCGGATCATTTCACGCCGAATAAAGATATTAAATCGGCAGGGCTGGCAAAAATCGTCCGGGATTTTGCCAGAAAGCACCATATCACTCATTATTTTGAAGTAGGCCGTGTCGGCATCGAACACGTCCTCTTGCCGGAGCAGGGAATCGTCGCACCGGGAATGCTCACGATCGGCGCCGATTCCCACACTTGTACCTACGGGGCGCTTGGGGGATTTTCGACAGGTGTAGGGTCTACCGATCTCGGTGCGGCCATGGCCACTGGCGAGGCATGGTTCAAAGTCCCTGATGCCATCAAAGTGGAACTTACCGGTGAAAAAGGAGAAGACATTACGGGAAAAGACGTCATGCTGACACTGATCGGCATGATCGGCGTCGATGGCGCACTGTATCAGTCCCTGGAATTTACCGGTCCCGGTGTAGCCTCTCTTTCCATGACAGACCGCTTCACCATTGCCAATATGGCTATCGAAGCTGGTGCCAAGAATGGGATTTTCCCCGTCGATGAACAGACTGCAGCCTACGAAAAGGGACGGATTTCCCATCCCTATACGGTCTACGAAGCCGATCCCGATGCATCCTACAGCCGTGTCGTCACCATCGATTTGTCCCAGATACAGCCCGTCGTCGCCTTTCCGCATCTGCCGGGCAATACCAAAGCTGTCGGGACCTTTGGTGATATCAAAATCGATCAGGTCGTCATCGGTTCTTGTACCAATGGACGTCTCGAAGACCTGCGCATCGCCGCTTCCATATTGAAAGGCCATAAAGTACATCCCGATGTGCGCTGTATCGTCATTCCCGGAAGCCAGCAGGTCTATCAGGACGCCATGCATGCCGGGTATATCGATACGTTCATCGAAGCCGGTGCTGCCGTATCGACGCCGACCTGCGGCCCCTGCCTGGGAGGCTATATGGGAATCCTGGCAGCAGGCGAACGGTGTGTCTCGACGACGAACCGCAATTTCCGCGGCCGCATGGGCCACGTAGATAGTGAAGTATATCTGGCTGGCCCCCAGGTGGCGGCGGCCAGTGCCATTCTCGGTAAAATTGCAGCACCCAAGGAGGTCCGGTAATCATGATATTAGAAGGAAACGTATGGCGTTACGGCGACAATATTGATACAGATGTCATCATCCCCGCGCGGTATCTCAACAGCTTTGATCCAAAAGAACTGGCGTCTCATTGTATGGCCGATATCGACGAATCCTTTGCTCCCAATGTACAGGATGGCGATATCATGGTCGGCGGCCGGAATTTCGGCTGCGGCTCGTCCCGGGAACATGCCCCGGTCGCTATCAAGGCATCGGGCGTTCCCGTCGTCATCGCCGCCAGTTTTGCCCGTATTTTCTATCGCAACGCCATCAACGTCGGCCTGCCCGTACTGGAAATCGGCGATGATGTCGAACGCATACATGCCGGCGACCGTCTGCGCGTCGATATTGCCAGCGGTACCATTATAGATGAAACGACAGGTGATACGTTTCAGGCACCGCCCCTGCCGGGATTTATCCAGGATATTGCCAGAGCGGGCGGATTAATCGAATACGTAAAGGGGAAATGAACATGTCAAAACACATAGTAGTCATTCCCGGAGACGGAATCGGCGAAGAAATTACAGCTGCTGCCGTACGGGTACTCCAAAAAATAGATGAAAAGTTCCACATCGGCATGACCTATGAAAAACAGGAAGCCGGCGGGACGGCCTACGATCATACGGGTACGCCGCTTCCAGAGAAGACCGTTGATGCCGCCCGCCATGCCGATGCTATTTTGTTCGGTGCTGTCGGCGGGGACAAATGGGATCAGATTGAACCGTCCCTGCGGCCGGAACGGGCACTCCTGGGACTGCGCAAGGCTCTGGGGCTGTATGCCAACCTGCGACCGGTCACGGTGCCCGACGTTCTTGCAGGGTATTCGCCGCTCAAACCGGATATTGTGACCGGTACGGATATCCTCATCGTCCGGGAACTCATCGGCGGTATTTATTTCGGTGATAAATGTGAATCGGAAATCCACGATGGGGCAGAACGGGCCTGGGATCTGGAAAACTACAGCGTCCCCGAAGTCAGGCGCATTACCCGCTTTGCCATGGAAGCGGCACAGAAACGGCGTCACAAAGTGACGTCCGTCGATAAGGCCAATGTCCTAGCTACATCCCGCCTCTGGCGGCGTACGGTCATCGATACGGCTGCCGCGTATCCCGATGTAGCACTCAATCACTATTACGTCGATAACTGTGCCATGCAGCTGGCTATCAATCCCAGACAGTTCGACGTCGTCGTCACAGGAAATCTCTTCGGCGATATCCTCAGCGACGAAGCAGCCGTTCTCGGCGGATCCATCGGCATGATGCCGTCGGCCAGTATCGGTGAACAGACCAGCTTCTACGAACCTATCCACGGATCGGCGCCGGATATTGCCGGAAAGGGGATTGCCAATCCGTCGGCAACGATTCTTTCGGCGGCCATGATGCTGCGCTATTCCTTTGGAGAAGAGGAGGCTGCCCATGCGATAGAGGATGCGGTCAATCAGACACTGGCCGATGGCTGGCGCACGCCCGATCTCTACAAAGACGGTTTTAAGAAAGCCGATACAGAAACGATGACACAGGAAATCCTGTCCCACATCTGATGAAAACGCATCTCCCTGCGTTTTTCATATATCCTTTTCGTTATAACAGCAAAAAGAGGATGCCCCATGAAAGTATTCTTTCATGGGGCATCCTTTTTTCTGGTGTACATATGACGGGCATCAGTAGCGGCGGAACAGATTCGTGACTTTTCCCAGAATCTTGCAATTCCGCGTGTAAATCGGTTCGTAATCGGGATTTTCCGGCTGGAGGCGGACCCGGTCCTTTTCCAGGAAATACCGTTTGACAGTCGCTTCATCATCAATCAGGGCGACGACGATATCTCCGTTTTCGGCCGTATCCTGGCGGCGGACGATGAGATAATCCCCGTCGAAGATACCGGCCTGGATCATGCTGTCTCCCCGTACGGTCAGCATAAAGCAGTCGTCATTTCCGATGAAATCAGCGGAAAACGGGTACACATCTTCAATGCATTCTTCAGCAAAAACAGGCTGCCCGGCCCGGACCTGTCCGATGAGCGGCAGGGGAACGATCTTTTTGGACCGCCAGGATCCTTCGTCCAGAAGTTCGATGGTACGATTCTTCGCCGGGTCGCGGCGTATGAATCCCAGTTCTTCCAGCCGGTGCAGATAACCGTGCACCGTTGAGGTGGAACTGAGCCCGACGGACTGGCAGATTTCCCTGACCGAAGGGGGATACCCATATTTATGCACACAGTCACGGATATATTCAAGGATTTGTTTCTGCCTGGTCGTAAGCATTTTTTCACTGTTCATCATTTGGTATCACTCCCAAGTAAATATACAATTTCATTATACTGTAATGTAGGAAAAAATTCAAACATTTGTTCAACGAAATTTTGTTCTCTCTACCTATTGACAGAACGGACGTTCGCCGATATAATAAAGCCATCAGACAAACATGTGTTCTCAAAACATTCGTTCTAATCGATTACGAGGTGACAGAGTATGAAACGCACGATGGCTATGAAAAGAAGAAGCAACTATACATGGATTATCCGGCTGATAGCGGCACTGGCCGTAGTCATCGCCGCATGTACCCAGATGGGGATGGTATATCATACAGACGAAACGTATATATCTGTCAAGATACACAGTGGGGATACGGTGTGGCAGATTGCGTCCGCCGCAGCCTCTCCCGGAACGGACGTCCGCGATGTCGTCGATGAAATCATGGACATCAATCATATCCGCCATTCTGATGATATTTATCCAGGCCAGGTCCTGCAGGTGCCCGTCGAAAGCAGCCGGGCCAATACGGTAAAAGAAGTCCTCCATGGACAATAAGGGGAGTAACGTCACTTTTTCCGGGCTATTTTCAGGATGGGGTTATCGATGAGGCGGTCAGCTTCGTCGATATATTTCCGGACGACTGCCGTAGACCGGTGCCGTGTCTGACGCATGATTTCCCGTTCTTCCACGTGTTCCATCGCAGCGGATGTGGCAAATCCGTGGCGCAGGCTGTGGGCACCGAATTCAGCCGGGTCCATTCCCATGAGACCCACGTATCGTTTGACGATGAGGGCGATGGTCTTGTCGGAGATACGGGCCTTACGGATGTGATGGCCTTTTGTGAAACTGCGGAAGACCGGTCCTGTCGTAATTCCACTGAGGTCCAGCCAGTGCTGCAGTGCGCGGACGGCACAGAGGTCTTTATCCTCGATATAGGGGATGGCGACGGTCTGCCCCTGGTCGAACTGGTCTGTCTTGGATTTGCGCAGCGTGATGAGAAGGCCAAGGCGGTTGAAGTTCAGGTCCTCAACATCCAGCCCGGCGATTTCGGAACGGCGCATGGCGCCATAAAAACCGACGAGGAGCACGGCCTTATCCCGGGCCTGCCGGAGCTCATCGCCGTCGAGATAGCGGAGCATTTCCCGGATGTCATCGAACAGGATGGGAGCTTTTCCGTGCTGCTGGGTTCCTTTCATGCGCTTGATGCCACGGACGGCGTCTTTTACGATAGGGAAGCGGCAGGGGTTATCTTTGATGCCGGCAGCGGCGAAGTTTTCCGTCAGGGCAGAGATGCGGCGGGCAATCGTATTGGCCTTGGCGTTGTCTGCCAGGTCGTTGATATAATTGACAATCGTTTCCGGTGATGCCGGAAAGGCCGTTTCCTCATGATACTTGCACCAGTCACAGAAATCCTTCCAATCGGCCCGGTAGGCGTCAATCGTGTTGTCGGCCCGTGAAACATAGATACTCCGCCGGGCTTTGTCGGTTAATTTTTCGTTATTTGCCAGTACGTCGGCATTGCCGAGATAAAAATGGTCTACCGGTTCAGAAGCCATGACAACCCTCCTGGAATGATGTACATGTTATGGGAATATACCCTATGTATCTTATTGTATCATATAAAAAGATAAATACCAAACATTTGTATCATTCTGCCTGAATACACGGGAAAACGCCTCCTTTATGGACTAGGCTCAGCCTCCCGAATAGGGTACAATAAAAACAGAGGCAAACTATAGATTCCATAGGAAAAAGGAGGAGCTCTGTCATGAGAAAAAAAGTCCTTATTATTTCATCGAGCCTGCGTAATCGCAGTAATTCCGAAATTCTGGCACGGGAAGCAGCACGGGGCGTCAAGGCCGCAGGCAATGAAGTCAAATACGTCAGTTTGAAGGATAAGGAAATCCGCTACTGTCTGGGGTGCATGAACTGTATCAAATCGGAACAATGCGTGCAGAAAGACGACGTGGCACCAATCCTGACCGACATGAAAGAAGCCGATGCTATCATTTTCGTATCGCCTATCTATTACTATTCTATAAGCGGACAGCTGAAGACCCTTCTGGATAGGACGCTGCCATTTTACGGGCGGCCTTATTTGTTTCGGGATATCTATCTCATTACCGTTTCTGCCGATACGGCGGAGGATACGGCGAAACGGGCCATCGTGACGCTGGGAGGGTGGATTGACTGTTTCGATAAGGCACGGTTTGCCGGCGGTTTCAACGCAGGAGGCCTCAACGATGCCAACGCCATAGAAGAGCATAGCGAATGGCTGCCCAGAGCCTTCGAGCTGGGAAAACAGATCTGAAGCCTATCAGGCTGTCGTGGCCTATTGCGCTGGAGCTGGTAGTTGCCGTATAATATACGGATGGACAAGAAAAAAATAGAAGAAACAATTGAACATATGAAACAGGAAGTTGTACGCGATACCCGGGACCTTCGCCAGCCGGCAGGCCGGAACCGCAGACGGTTCTGGGGCATAGCTGCCGCTTTAGGGCTGCTTATAGCTGGTGCCGCCGGCGCAGCGTCGTATTACCTTCCGAATTATTTCCTTTCGGAAACGGAAGCGTACGTCCATGTCCGGGAACAGATGACGGCAACCGATATAGCCGACCAGCTCTATGATGACGGTCTCATCATCAATCCCGGCTGGTTCCGCCTCGTAGCCCGCGTCACCGGTCAGGCCGATGAGCTCAAGCAGGGCGAGTATACCATCCGCTCCGACATGAGCCTCCAGCAGATCCTGGCAAAATTAAAAAGCGGCAAATCGGAAGCGGCCCGACTGGTCGTTCCCGAAGGCTATACGGTGCGTCAGACGGCCCAGGCTCTGGATAAGCTGGGTATCGTAAAGGAAGAGGATTTCCTTCGAGCAGCTAACGACACGAGCCTATTGTATCCGTATATGAAAGGAAACCGGAAAGTGACCTTTGTGACGGAAGGCTTCCTTTTTCCTGATACGTACCTTATAGGAAAGGATGCAACGGCAGAGGATGTGGTCACCATGATGCTGAAAAATTTTGACCGTCACCTGACAGACGGCATACGCCAGCAGATAGGGGAACGCAATATGTCTATCTACCAGTTCGTCACCCTTGCATCGCTCATTGAAAAGGAAGCGAAATATGCAGAGGACCGGCCGCTTATCGCGTCGGTGTTCCTGAACCGCCTGTCGCGGCACATGAAGCTTCAGTCTGATGCCAGCATTTCCTATGCCATGGGTACCCATAAAGCAGCATACAGTATCAGTGAAACGGAATATGACTCTCCCTATAACACGTACCGCTATGAAGGCCTGCCACCGGGACCCATTGCCAATCCGGGCATGGACTGCATGAAAGCCATCATTGATGCGCCCAATACATCATACCTCTATTTTGTTGCCGACAAAGACGGCCATAACTATTTTGCCACGACCTATGAAAATCATATGAAGAATGTAAAGGAATATATGCCATGACAGACCTTCTGGAAGAGATACGCAGCCAGGCCGCGCGGGAACAGCTGCCCATCCTGCGAGATGCAGAACTGCCGGTGATGACGCGGATCCTCAGGCAGGCACGGCCGGAACGGCTGCTGGAAGTCGGTACCTGCATTGGCTATTCCGCCCTGATTATGGCGCCCTTTCTGAAAGAGGAGGGGACACTGACGACAATCGAACTGGATGAAGGAAGGTACCGGGCAGCCCATGGGTATTTTGTCCGGTCTCCTTACGGCAGAGCCATTACCTCCCTTCAGGGAGATGCGGCACAGTGGCTGTCCCGCCTGCAAGGGCCATGGGATTTCGTATTCCTCGACGGTCCCAAAGGACAGTATGTGCACTATCTGCAGCTGTTGATGCCACGTCTTTCGCCGGGTGCACTCATCGTAGCAGATAATCTTCGCTATCACGATATGATTTATATACAGGGGAAGCTACCTCACAAGCACCGGACGGCTGTGACGCGGCTGCGTCAGTTTCTCTCGCTCATCGACGATACCCGATATTTTGACTCCGTGTTTTTTGAAAATGGGGACGGCCTGACCGTGTCCCGTTGGAAAGGATAAGAAAGGATAAGTATGCAAAAGATGGAATTGCTGGCCCCGGCTGGCAATATGGATAAAATGAAGATGGCATTTCTCTATGGTGCCGATGCGGTATATCTCGGCGGAAAATTATTTGGCCTCCGTGCCTTCAGTGATAACTTCTCTGAAGACGAGCTGAAAGAAGCCGTTGCCTATGCTCATGAACGGGGAAAGAAAATCCACGTGACAGTCAATATTTTTCCACATAACGACGACCTGACGACATTGCCGGAGTATCTACGCTTTTTGCGGGATATTGGCGTAGACGCCCTGCTTATTGCCGACCCGGGGATTTTCAGTCTGGCCCGCAAGCTTGTGCCGGAGCTGCCCATCCACGTTTCGACCCAGGCCAATACGACGAACTGGGCCAGTGTCCAGTTCTGGCATGACCTCGGCGCCAGCCGCGTCGTCATGGCCCGGGAAGTGAGCCTTGCCGATGTCAAAGAAATCCATCGCCGCGTCCCCATCGAACTGGAAGGATTCGTCCACGGCGCCATGTGCATTTCCTATTCCGGACGCTGCCTGTTGAGCAATTACTTCACCCAGAACCGCGATTCCAACCGGGGGCAGTGCGTCCAATGCTGCCGCTTCAAATACAACATCGTGGAAGAAAAGCGGCCGGGACAGTATTTCCCTGTCGTAGAAGATGAACGGGGGACGTATATCTTCAATTCCAAGGACCTGTGCCTGCTGCCGTACCTGCCGGATCTGTACGATGTCGGTCTGTGCAGTCTCAAAATAGAAGGGCGCATGAAGAGCGTCCATTACGTGGCCACTGTCGTCAAAGTATATCGGGAAGCTATTGATGCCTACGAACGGGATCCGGAACATTTCCACGTACGGCCCGAATGGCTGCAGGAACTGGAAAAGATTTCCCACCGGCCCTATACGAGGGGCTTCTCCGTGTCCCGCCCGACCGAAGCCGACCAGGTATACAGCCATTCCAGCAATACCCAGACCCACGAATTCATCGGCCTTGTCCGTTCCTATGACTGGGAAAAGCACATCGCCTGGATTGAACAGCGGAACCATTTCAAGACCGGCCAGACCGTGGAATTCCTTCAGCCTAAAGGAAAGCTGGTCACCCTTACGCTTCCTCCTATGACCGATGGCGATGGCAATCCCATTACTGCGGCTCCACATGCCCAGCAGCTCATAGGTATTCCCTGCGATACGCCCCTGGAAGAGTACAGCATGATGCGCCGCGAGGTGATTCATCATGATGCTTGATGCCGACTGGGTGTATTTCAAGATCGACCCAGGCAATATGACCTTCGTCACCCGTATCATGGAAGGCTTTGAATATGTCGGCGTCGTTACGGCCCTCGATGGGAAAAAGGGCATCGGCTTCGTACGCACTACGGCCGATACGGCCGACGCGGCACGGCGCATCCTTCTGGCCCTGCCCTTTATGGTGACTCTTCTGACGAGGGAAGAAGCCCTGAAAGAAACAGAAAAACAGAATAAATAGGCAGCCTGTCCCATGGGAGCTGCCATGGCGGACACACCTTTCATCTTTGTCAACTACCAGATGGAGGTGTGTTTTTTTGTGGTTTCCTACATTTAGTACATTTTTCGTGAATTTTCCGTAAATAGGGATAACAAACCCTTAAAAAAATATTTTAAGTAGTGTATAATATTTGCATACAAGGATTTTGTTAATCTGCCAAAGTCTAGATAGGAAGACAAATAGGGGAAAGACTGCCCGGATACGATGGGAGCAGACCGGTATCGGAGCAGCTGTTTCCTGCGCGAGGAGGAAATCGTATGAGAAAATCGAATTGTCTGGCCATGATTCTGGCAGGCGGCAAAGGCAGCCGCCTCGGTGTCCTGACGAAAGATCAAGCCAAGCCTGGGCTGCTATTTGGCGGTAAGTACCGCATCATTGATTTTACCCTGAGCAACTGCCGTCATTCCGGCATCGGGACAGTTGGTATCCTGACCCAGTACCAGCCGCTGGAACTGAACTGGTACGTTGGCAATGGCAGTTCCTGGGACCTCGATAACGACACGGGAGGAACCTTTGTGCTGCCGCCGTATACCAATGGCAATGGCACGAACTGGTACCGCGGGACAGCCGATGCCATCTATCAGAATCTGAATTTCGTCGATATGATTGGCGATGACTACGTGCTCATCCTGTCTGGTGACCACATTTATTCCATGGATTATTCCAAAATGCTGGATTTCCATAAGAAACATCAGGCAAAGGTCACCATCGGCACCATCCGTGTGCCCTGGGATGAAGCGAGCCGCTTTGGCATCATGGTCGCCGATGACAACATGCGCATTACAAAATTCCAGGAAAAACCGAAGCAGCCCGAAAGCAATCTGGCTTCCATGGGCATCTATATTTTTGACCGGCCTGTGCTGGAACGGTATCTCCGGGCTGATGCTAAGGATGAAACGTCGGAACACGATTTCGGCAAGAACGTCATCCCAGCCATGCTGAAAGATCAGATTGCCCTCTATGCCTATCCCTTCGAAGGGTACTGGAAAGATGTGGGTACTATAGACAGCCTGTGGCAGGCCAATATGGACCTTCTGGCTGACGAACCGCCATTGGATCTGAGCGATCCCGACTGGCGCATCTACGCCGGCAACCAGTCCATGCCGCCACATTTCATCGGTCCCAAAGGCAGCGTCAAGAGCGCCCTCATCGCAGAAGGAGCGGCCATCCTGGGGCAGGTATCGGATTCGGTCATTTTTTATAATGTCACTATTGAAGAAGGCGCCCGGGTCACCAATTCAGTTATCATGCCCGGGACCGTCGTCGAAGCCGGCGCTGTCGTAGACAAGGCCATCATCGGCGAAGACTGCACCATCCACAGCGGTGCGGTCGTACATAAAAAAGACGGGTCCGTCGCCGTACTGGGCCGTCATGGCGAAGTGACCGCCGCAGCAACCAGTAAAGGAGATGCATAAGTATGGGCAGCGAAATGATGGGTCTTATCAATTTACAGGACAGCAAGACTCTCCCTGAACTCAATGAACACCGCCCGCTGGCGACGGTGCCTATGGGAGGCAAGTTCCGCCTCATTGATTTCACTCTTTCTAATATGGTAAACGCCGGAATCGACAACGTGGGCATCCTCCTGTCGTCCCAGTCCCGATCCGTACTGGACCACATCCGCTCGGGGAAGGAATGGGGACTGGCCCGCAAACGGGACGGCCTGTTCTATCTGCCGGCTGACGTGGAAGACATCATCCATCCCGTAGAAGGGGATATCCATTCCTTTTATAAGAACCTGCTCTTCGTCAAGCGCGGCCACAGCCCGTACATCCTGGCGACGAGCTGCGATCTGGTACAGAACATCGATTACGAAGAAGTCCTCCATTTCCACCGCCGTCACAATGCCGACGTGACCATGATTTACACGCGGGCCCCGAAAGACAAGGAAACAGAAGGATACGTCCTGGAAATCAACGACAAGGACCGGATCACGGGCATCAATTCCAAAGCAGAAATCCAGGCTGGGGACAACCTGTACCAGCGCCAGATCCTCATCGATACGGAAATTTACCAGCACTGTGTCCGCCGGGCCTATGCCAAGGGCTACAAAGATTTCATGACCGATGTCCTCAAGCGTAATGTAGACCGCCTGCGGATTTTTGGCTATAATTATAAGGGGTACGTAAAACGCGTCGATTCCATCCAGTCCTATTTTGAAACCAATATGGACTTCCTTGACGTCCATACCTGGCGGGATATTTTCCTACAGGACCAGCGCCACATCTATACGAAGATCAAAGACGAAGCGCCGGCAAAATACATGGAAGAATCGCACGTCACCAATTCCCTTGTGGCCAACGGCTGCATCATCGAAGGCAAAGTCGAAAATTCGATTCTCTTCCGCAAAGTGCGGGTAGGGAAGAACGCCGTTATCCGCAATAGTATTATCATGCAGCACTCCGTCGTTGGTGCCGATGCCAATCTGGATTATGTCGTGTGTGATAAAAACGCCGTCATCCAGCCGGAGGCTGAACTTTCGGGAACACGAGAAGCACCGCTTTGCATCGGCAAATGTTCCGTCATCTAAAAAAGGAGTCCTGAAATAGTGAATACGTGGCAGGATAAAGAAGAATTCAAACGTGAATTTACCAAAAAAGCACACATCTTGTGGGAAAAGGATCTGCCCGATCTGACACCGAACGAAGTATATCAGACCGTAGCCTTCATGGTCCGCGATTTGGTAAGTGAAGACTGGATCCGCACGAATGAAACCTATGCCGAAGAAAAGGCGAAACAGGTCTACTATTTTTCTATCGAATTTCTCCTGGGGAGACTGCTCGATTCCAATCTTATCGGCCTGGGCATGGAAGATGTCTGCCGGGCCGGGCTCAAGGACCTGGGCTGGGACCTTGACCGGATCATCCCGGAAGAACGGGACCCGGGCCTGGGGAACGGGGGCCTGGGAAGACTGGCTGCCTGCTTCATCGATTCCCTGGCAGCACTCCAGCTTCCCGGCCACGGCTGCAGTATCCGCTATCAGTACGGACTCTTCAATCAGCGCATCATCGACGATCAACAGGTCGAACTGCCTGACAGCTGGCTGGCCGACGGATTCCCATGGGAAGTGAAGAAAGTCGATAAGGCCGTCAACGTGCGTTTCGGTGGCAATGCCTACATGCGCCCCGCTGAAGACGGCAGCCTGGAATGTGTCTACGAAAAGTATTCTTCTGTCCGTGCCGTGCCCTACGATGTTCCCATTGTGGGCTATCACAACCATACAGTGAACACCCTGCGCCTGTGGCGGGCCGAATACTCCCGGGAAGACATGTACCGCGAATTGTCTCTGGGCGACCGGCACCGGGCCTTCCACTATAAGAACAGCGTCCAGCTCATTTCCCGCTTCCTCTATCCTGAAGACAGCACAGAAGAAGGGCGCAAGCTGCGGCTCATGCAGGAATACTTCATGGTATCAGCGGGCCTGCAGTCCATCGTGCGCTATTACAAGAAAAAGATCAAAGAAAGCCTGTATAAATTCGACCAGTATATTGCCATCCATATCAACGATACCCATCCGGCACTGGTCATCCCCGAACTCATGCGTATCCTCATGGACGAAGAAGGCCTCTCGTGGGATGCGGCATGGAATGTGACCGTCCGTACCGTGGCCTATACGAACCACACCATCCTGCCGGAAGCGATGGAACGCTGGTCCATCCCCATGTTCAAATCCCTGCTGCCGCGGATCTACCTCATTGTAGAGGAACTGAACCGGCGCTGGCTGGCTGAGGTCCGCAAGCGCTTCCCCGGCGACGAAGACAAGGCCCGTGACGTGGCCGTTCTCTGGGACGGGCAGGTCCATATGGCCCATCTGGCAGTCCTGGGCAGCCACAGTGTTAACGGCGTAGCGGAAATACACTCCCAGATATTGAAAGACTCGACGCTGCACCAGTTCTATACGTGTTTCCCGTCGCGTTTTTCCAATAAGACCAACGGCGTCTCCCACCGGCGCTGGCTCATCCAGTCCAATCCGCAACTGGCAGGACTGCTCGATGACACCATCGGGCCGGACTGGCGGCTGGAACCGAAACGCCTCATAGACCTGGAAAAATTTTCCAAGGACACGGCCTTCCTCGAACGGCTGGCCCAGGTGAAACAGACACGCAAGTACATCCTGGCCGATTATATTCAGCAGAAATACGAAGTGAAGATAGACCCGTCCTCCATCTTTGATATCCAGATCAAGCGGATTCATCTCTACAAGCGCCAGCTCCTCAATATTCTCCATATCCTGCATCTGTACTATGTCCTGAAGGCCAATCCCAAGATGCAGATTACGCCACGTACCTTCCTCTTTGGCGGCAAGGCGGCCGCCGGCTATGGGGAAGCCAAGCAGACCATCAAGCTCATCAACGTCGTGGCCCGCCTGGTCAATAACGACCGCCGGATCAGCAAGCAGATGCGGGTCCTGTTCCTGGAAAACTACAATGTCTCTCTGGGACAGCTCCTGTTCCCGGCCGCCGACGTGAGCGAACAGATTTCCACGGCAGGAAAAGAAGCATCTGGTACGGGAAATATGAAATTCATGATGAATGGCGCCATCACCCTGGGCACCATGGACGGGGCCAACGTGGAAATCCACCGTGAAGTGGGAGATGACAACTGTGTCATTTTCGGCCTCCGGGCCAACGAGGTCATGGATTACTATATCCACGGCGGCTATTCCTCGTGGAATATGTACAGTGAAGATGCGGATATCCGCAAAATCATGAACAGCCTCGTCGATGGCTCTCTTGGCAACGGCGAATCCTTCGGCATGCTCTATGACTCGCTGCTGGACCGCAACGATGAATTCTTTGTCCTCAAGGATTTCAAACCCTACTGTCAGGCACAGCAGGAAATCGAACGGCGCTATAACAAACGCCTTCAGTGGCTCCATTCCAGCGCCATCAATATTGCCCATTCGGGATATTTTTCCAGCGACCGGACCATCCGCCAGTATGCATCGGAAATCTGGCACCTGAAACCGGTCAAGTGTTGAAATAAAGGAGGTGTGCACGGATGAAACTCAGTGCCATCGATGATTATAGTACGTACCTGTATCATCAGGGAACCAATGACAGCAGCTACCGCCTCTTTGGTGCGCATTTTACGGCGTACCGGCGCAAGGCCTGCGTGCGCTTTGCCGTGTGGGCACCTCATGCACAGGCTGTCAGTGTTGTCGGTGATTTCAATCACTGGGACGAAACGGCCAATCCCATGACGCGCAGCGATAAGGGAAATGGCATCTGGATTTGCTATATCGAAAGCCTTTGTGAAGGGGATATCTACAAATACGCCATCACGACGGCTTCCGGCGAGGTCATCCTGAAAAGCGACCCTTATGCCTTCTGGTCGGAAGTCCGGCCCGATACGGCATCGAAGCTGACCAAACTCCATTACACGTGGAAGGACAAGAAATGGATGGCCAGCCGCAAGGATTACGATTCGTACGCCCAACCCATGTTGACCTACGAAGTCCATCCGGGTTCGTGGCGCCGCAAGGAAAACGGGGACATGCTGACCTACCGGGAACTGGCAGATCAGCTGGTAGAGTACGTAAAGGGAATGCATTATACCCATATCGAGCTCATGCCGCTGTGCGAATATCCCTTTGACGGCTCCTGGGGCTATCAGGGGACGGGCTATTTTTCCGTGACCAGCCGCTACGGCCGGCCGGAAGACTTCATGTATTTCGTCGATCACTGCCATCAGAATGGCATCGGCGTCATCGTAGACTGGGTACCGGGCCATTTCTGCCGCGATGCCCACGGCCTGCGCTATTTCGACGGCGAACCGTGCTACGAATCAGGCAATCCCATCCTGGCGGAAAACAAAGAATGGGACACCATGAATTTCGACTACGGCCGCACGGAAGTGCAGTCCTTCCTCATTTCCAGTGCCCTCTTTTTCCTGAAAGAATTCCACGTCGATGGCCTGCGCATCGATGCCGTGGCCAACATGCTGTACCTCGACTACGGGCACAGCGACGGTCAGTGGCAGCCAAATAAATACGGCGGCCGGGAAAATCTGGAAGCTATCGATTTCATCCGCCGCCTCAATAAGGCCGTCTTTGCCGAAGTCCCCCAGGCCCTGATGATCGCCGAAGAATCGTCGGCCTGGCCGCTGGTGACCAAACCTATCGAAGTAGGCGGACTGGGATTCAATTATAAATGGAACATGGGGTGGATGAATGACATGCTCCGCTACATGTCCATGGACCCGCTGTTCCGCAAGGATCACCAGAACCTCATCACGTTTTCCCTGTGTTATGCCTTTTCGGAAAACTTCGTCCTGCCCCTGTCCCATGATGAAGTCGTCCACGGCAAACGGTCGCTCCTGGACAAGATGCCTGGCGATTACTGGAAGAAATTTGCCGGCCTCCGGGCCTTTTATGGCTACTGGATGTCTCATCCGGGTAAAAAACTTCTGTTTATGGGCGGCGAATTCGGCCAGTTCATCGAATGGAAATACGATGACAGCCTGGACTGGCATCTCCTCGATTATGACATGCATCATAAATTGCACGACTACGTACAGGAATTGAACGGGTTCTACACATCCCATCCCGAATTCTGGCAGGAAGATTGCGACTGGTCCGGATTCTCCTGGATCAGTTGCGACGACCGGGACAACAGCGTCATTGCCTTCTTCCGCAAGGGACTCCACAAAGAAGACATGACTATCGTCGTCTGTAATTTTACGCCTGTCGTGCGCCATGATTACCGCTTCGGCGTGCCCCAGCCCGGCACCTACGTCGAAGTCTTAAATAGCGACGACACCCGCTTTGGCGGGTCCGGCGTCGTCAATGAAGGAGAGTTTACGGCAGAAGACATCCCCATGCACGGAATGGACCAGTCCTTGTCCCTGACGCTGCCACCGTTGGCGGCGATCTACATCGAACTGACATCGTCAGCGGAAGCGCACCGCACCGTACCGGCCGCTATGAGTGGGACCGTGAAGAAACGGCGCGCTCCGGCAAAGGGAAAAAGCCGGAAACGGACGTCTTCTATGAAGAAACGGAAAAACCAGAATCACACAGAATCGTCATTATAATACGGTCATAGTTTTATCGTGTACTAAGAAGGTGATACAGATGGTAAAAGTATTGTTTGCGGCTTCTGAGGCCGTTCCTTTTATCAAGACCGGGGGCCTGGCCGATGTCATGGGGGCCCTGCCGAAAGCATTGGCATCCAAAGGGATGGACGTGCGGCTGGTCATTCCCAAATACAGCCAGATTGCCGACTCGTTCCGGGCGCAGATGAAGCCCGTCACCCACGGCATCGTCAACCTGGCCTGGCGCCAGCTCTATTATGGCGTAGAAGAAATCGACTGGAACGGCGTCAAAGTCTATTTTATCGATAACGAATGGTATTTCAAACGGGACCGCCTTTATGGATTTGACGACGACGACGAACGGTTCGCCTATTTCTGCCGCGCTGTTCTGACCATGCTCCCAAAAATCGGGTTTCAGCCGGATATCATCCATTGTAACGACTGGCATACGGGCCTTATGGGCGTGTTTTTGAAAGAAGACTTCTATCATGACCCGTTCTACCAGCATATGAAGATTATCTATACCATCCACAATCTCAAATACCAGGGGATTTATCCGCCGTCGATCATGCGCGACATCATCGGCCTGCCGCAGGAACTCTTTGACAACGGCAATCTGGAATGTGATGGCTGCGTCAATTACATGAAATCAGGTATGGTCTACGCCGACTATATCACGACGGTGAGCAAGACCTATGCCCAGGAAATCACCTATCCCTATTTCGGGGAACATCTGGACGGCTATATCCGTACCGCCCGGGACCGCATCACGGGCATTATCAACGGCCTCGATGAAGACGCATACAACCCGGCGACGGATACGCACATCGCCGCGACCTATACGGCCGATACCTTCCCGGCCAGGAAGCATATCAATAAAGAAGCTCTGCAGCGGGAACTGGGCCTTCCCGTCAACCGCAATATCCCCGTCGTAGCCATGGTATCCCGCCTGGTAGCGGATAAGGGTCTGGACCTGGTAACCTGCATCATGGATGAGCTCATCGAAGAAGATATCCAGCTGGTCATCGTCGGCACCGGTGACTGGGCTTATGAAGATGCATTCCGCAACCTGGCCCGGCGCTATCCCACGAAGGTATCGGCCAATATCCTCTTCAATGAAGGGCTGGCCCATCAGGTATACGCTGCCGCCGACATTTTTATGATGCCGTCCCGCTATGAACCGTGCGGCCTGAGCCAGCTCATCGCCCTCAAATACGGGGCCGTACCGGTCGTCCGGGAAACAGGGGGGCTCAAGGATACGGTCATCCCCTTCGATAAATATACGAATCAGGGCAATGGCCTGACGTTCATGAATTTCAACGCCCATGAACTGCTGTTTACCGTCAAGAGAGCCCTCAGTTACTATGCCGATTCGGCTGTCTGGGAACATCTCGTCCGCAATGCCATGGAAAGCGATTACGGATGGGACCGTTCGGCCCAGGCCTACGCTGATCTGTATCACACCGTATTAGACAGATAATGACACGAAGGACCCCTGCCCGGCATGCTGTGGCAGGGGTCTTGTCCATAGAGAAAGGAACGATTATGGAAATACGTCTCTATCATGATTCCCACGACAGCCACTACCGGTCCCGGTTCGGCGCCATACCATCCGGGACAAAGCTGACGCTGCGTCTTTCAATCAGCGGCCGGCCGGCAGAATCCTGCAAGACCACGGTGCGGCTCTGGCAGAGCAATGCCGGGGAATCCTTCATCCCCATGACCGCCACAGGGGATACCTTCGACGCGGCGTGGCAGTTGCCCCAAACGGGCTGTCTGCTGTGGTATTATTTCATCGTCGAATGGGACGGGAAACGCCTGTATTACGGCAACAACCAGGACCACCTCGGCGGCGTGGGAGCCCTCTATGACACGGTACCGCCGGCATTCCAGATTACCGTCTATGACAAAAACGCCCACACGCCGGACTGGTTCAAACACGCCATCGTCTACCAGATTTTTCCCGACCGCTTCTGCCGCGGCCGCATGGACTGGCAGCACCTGTCTGGAAAACCCGGCGCCGTCATCCACAGCTCCTGGGACGATCGCCCGTACTATTGCAAGGATATGGAAACAGGAGATGTGGTCCAGTATGATTTCTTTGGCGGTGACCTGGCCGGTATCGGGGAAAAGCTCGATTACCTCGCCGACCTGGGAGTCACAGCTATTTATCTCAACCCGGTCTTTGAAAGCTGCAGCAACCACCGCTATGGCACCGGAGACTACCACCGCATCGACCCCTTCCTGGGGACCAATGATGAATTTGCCGCCTTGTGCGAACGGGCGCGCAAACGGGGTATCCGCATCATCCTCGACGGTGTATTCAGCCACACCGGCGCCGACAGCATTTATTTCAATCGCTTCGGCCATTATCCGTCCCTGGGTGCCTATCAGTCCAAAGAATCACCATACTATGAATGGTACCGGTTCACGGATTATCCTGATGACTACGAATCGTGGTGGGGCGTCAAAGATCTGCCCGATGTAGAAGAAACGACGCCGTCCTACATGGATTTCATCATCCGTAGTGAAAACAGTGTCCTTAAATACTGGCTGCGCCAGGGCATCAGCGGCTGGCGCCTTGACGTCATCGACGAACTGCCCGTGCCGTTCCTGCGCAGTTTCTATCATACGCTGAAGGAAGAAAATCCCGATGCCGTCCTCATCGGCGAAGTCTGGGAAGATGCCTCCAATAAGATTGCCTACAGCGAGCAGCGGGAATACCTCTGCGGTTACGACATAGACAGTGCCATGAATTACGTCCTTCGCGCCATGGCCGTGGCCTTCGTGCTGGGACAGAAAGACGGCGGTCGCCTGGGACGGGAACTCATGCAGCTCGTGGAGAACTATCCGCCGGAAAACTGGTATGCTATGCTCAACCTCATCAGCAGCCACGATATCGAACGGATCCTCACGGTCTGCCAGAGCGACGACAGCGACGTGCGCGGCGAATCCGTCGCCATGGGCCGGGTGAAACTGCTCATGGCCTGGCAGATGACCATGCCAGGCGCGCCCTGTATCTACTATGGCGACGAAGCCGGCCTCACCGGGGGAAAGGACCCGGACAACCGCCGTACCTATCCCTGGGGTCACGAAAACATGAGCCTTCTGCGCTGGGTGAAACGGCTGACGGCTCTGCGCCGCAAACACGATGCCCTGCAGACGGGGCGGTTCATCCCCCTGTACAGCAAAGGCGACGTCTACGTATACTGCCGCGCCATTGAAGGCGGCCGCGACGTCTTCGATAAGCCGGCCCGGGACGGACTCTTCGTCATCGCCATCAACCGTAGCACGACAGCTGTCCATTCCATCAGCCTCTATACGGACGGGCTGGTGTACGGGAAATTGTACAACGCCCTCATTCCCAACATGGAACCGGTCGAAACGACGGGCAGCCGCCTCGATCTGACCCTGGCACCGCTCAGCGTCGTCGTCCTGGCCGGACAGGAAGGGGGAAAACGGCGGGCCGGCATTCTCCTGCATCCCACGTCCCTGCCGTCGCAGTGGGGCTGTGGCGACCTGGGAGAACAGGCCTATCATTTCGTCGATTTCCTCAAGACCGCCGGCCAAAGCCTGTGGCAGGTCCTGCCGCTGACGCCGCCTCTCGACGGCGATTCACCCTATTACTCGCGGTCGGCCTTTGCCATGAATGAACGGCTCATTTCCCTTGATTTTCTGTACCGGGCCGGCTGGCTCAGGCAGGAGCGCTATGACCAATACCGCAAAGAAGCCGCCGCTTCCTCATCGTGGGACGACGCCTGGCAGTGCAAGAAACGGGCCCTCTGGGATATGTCCCATGACTCAGGTCTGGTCATTCCCTGGCAGCCCTTTGATAGGTTCTGCAGCGACAACAGAAACTGGCTCGATGACTACGCCCTGTTTTGTGCCGTCAGCGACTTTTTCAAAGGCCGGTCGTGGACCGGGTGGCCTGAAGACATTGCCCGTCATGAAAGGGCAGCCTGTGCCCGCTACCGCAAGGAACTGGCCGGTGCCGTCGATCACTACCGCTTCCTCCAGTACATCGTATACCGTCAGTGGCAGGATGTGCGCGCCTATGCCCATGACAACGGCGTCTCCATCCTGGGGGACATCCCTATGTTCGTCGCCCATAACAGTGCTGACTGCTGGTCCCATCAGGACCTGTTCGACCTCGATGAAACAGGAAATCCCAAGAGCGTGGCTGGTGTGCCGCCCGACTACTTCAGCGCCGAAGGCCAGCTCTGGGGCAATCCCCTCTATGATTATGAAGCCATGGCCAAAGACGGATATGACTGGTGGATCCAGCGATTCCGACACACCCTTTCCCTCGTCGATGAAGTGCGGATTGACCATTTCCGTGGTTTTTCTGCCTACTGGTCCATTCCGGCCGGGGCAAAGACGGCCAAAGAAGGGCAGTGGAAATCGGCACCGGGAGAAGACATCCTGCGCCGGGTCTATCAGACACTAGGACCGGTGCGGCTCATCGCCGAGAATCTGGGCGTCATCACCGACGACGTGTGCCAGCTGCGCAGCCGCTTTTCCCTGCCGGGGATGCGGGTCCTGCCATTCCATCTGAAAGAACGGTCTGACGGCCGCCTCTCCTTTGATACGGAACCGTGCTCCATAGCTTATACGGGGACCCATGACAATGACACCACCCGGGGCTGGTACGAATCGTTGCCAGAAGAACAACAGCAGCGCTTGTGCCTCATGCTGCACCTTTCCGATGACGCCACGGCTGGCGAAGTGACGGCGGCCCTCATCGCATACGTCTACAGCCGCCGGGCCGAAACGGTCGTCGTGCCATTCCAGGACCTGCTCTTCCTGCCATCATCGGCCCGGATGAACACGCCGGGAACGGTAGAAGGCAACTGGCACTGGCAGCTGAAAGACGGCCAGATGCGACTCGACCTGGCCCGCTGGCTATCCCGCCTATGCCATACGCACCACCGCTGAAATGGGGGATATTGATGAATCTGTTCAAGATTGCCTACCGCACCTACATCACTTACCGGGGAGAATGACGCGAAACTAAATATTCCCGATTTTTCAAATTCCCTTAAGTATGGTATAATTAAAACGTTATTCGTAAAAAAATAACCCAATGTCATACACATACTTTCAGCATTTTAAGGGGGAATTCAATGAAGAAGACTATCGTCGCAATCCTGTTTTTTTGCTGTTTTATGGGGGCTGTCACTGCATCGGCAGCACAGGTCAGAGAATCAGAAACGGTATCTCCGGCCGTTGCCGCTTTGGCACAGGCCCAGCAGCTGGACGAAGCCAGGGGAAAAGCGAAAACAGCAACCAATCATAACGAATCCGACAAGATTGGTGACCGGCTCAAGGCACGCGTTCATGCCCTGATTCCGGTATCAGCCTTTGCCAATATTGACAATCCCGGGACGATTACGCCGGATACGGTCAAGTATCACTATGCCAGATCGCAGCACATGGCTACGCCGGTCTCGGCTTGGAACCGCCAGAAATATGAAGACCAGTACCAATACCAGTATCAACATGATTCCTATGATGCGGCAATTGCCGATGCCTATGCGTACCGCCGTGATTTTGGCAAGAGCAACCTGCGTAAGTGGAGCAGCACCGAAGGCATGGATACACCGTGGGACAGCAACTGGACGACCGATACGGCTCATTTCCAGAGTTCGACCATTGCCTTCCTGGATCGACTGAATACAGAAGCCCATCAGGCTGGCATTTCCTTCGTCATCACTGGCGGTGCTGAAAGTGGCTATCATGCCGGTGGCATTTATTCCCATGAAAATGGCTATAAAGTCGATATTTCCGATGAAGGTATCTACCAGGGGAGCAAAGCCTATGAAGTCCTCATCGATGCGTTGGCGCCATACAAACATCAGATTACGCACGAATGGGATAAGAACCACTACGATATCACCATCTATCCGGAAAATTATAAAGGGTGATGTTTGGCGTCTGATGTTTCAAACATGCCACTTCACACTTGAAAAGACGCTGTCTCCAGGCAGCGCCTTTTCTGTACCCGAAAGGAGACATTATGAATCGAAATGACCGGGACGCTTATTTCAGCTCCCTTAATGAATTAGTTTCCTGTGAAAGCGTGCTCTGGTTAAACTGGCTGGTTGTCAGGCAAAGAAGGGAATGATTCGGGTATGATCATTAGTGCCAGCCGCCGGACCGATATACCGGCATTTTATAGTACGTGGTTCTTCCGCCGCCTCCGCGAAGGATTCGTCCTCGTGCCCAATCCCTTTAATGCAAAGCAGATCAGCCGCGTTTCCCTCTTACCCGGAGAGGTAGACTGCTTCGTCTTCTGGACCAAGAACGCGGCACCTATGATGACGTATATAGAGGAACTGAAGAGATTGCCTTGTTATTTCCAGTTCACCGTCACGCCCTACGGCAGAGATGCCGAGCCGTTCCTGCCTCCCAAAGAGGAGATAATCCGCACGTTCCAGGAATTGTCCCGTTACTTGGGCCGGCACCGTGTCGTCTGGCGCTATGATCCCATTCTCCTGACGCCGGCGTATACGCTGGACTGGCATATACGGCAATTCCGCATCATGGCGTCCCGGCTGGCTCACTATACGGACTGCTGTGTCATCAGTTTTATGGATATGTATAAAAACACGGAACAAAATACACGGCGGCTATCTATCCGGGAACTGACAGTGCCGGAAATGCGGGAACTGTCAGCTGCCATGGCCAGTACCTGCCGGGCCTGCGGCCTTACATTGCAGACCTGTGCTGAAGAGATAGACCTGCAGGATCTGGGGATTTCCCACGGAGCCTGTATCGACAGGCGGCGTATCGAGCAGGTGACAGGGAAATTCCTTGCCATCCCCAAAGATACGAACCAGCGCGGAGCCTGCGGCTGCATACAAAGTGTCGATATGGGCCAGTACAATACGTGCCGCCACCTGTGCTGCTATTGCTATGCAAACAGCAATGCCCGGCAGGTACGGGCGCGCTGGGATGCCCATGATGATGCGGCGCCTCTTTTGACCGGGCAGATTCCGCCCGATGCCGTGATTACGAGAAGAGAAGCCCTGCATCAGAACGTGTCGGATACCCCGTACGAAGAAACTAGTTTATTTGATGAGTAAGCATACATACTCCCCTCAGGATTATCGTTTCTGAGGGGAGTTTTTCTATATAAACCACCTGAAGATTAAAATTTTCCCGTCCTTTTCTAATCTGCGATTTTTTTTGACATATTCTGCATTCTGTGCTAGGCTCAAATCAGTTCGTTTGCAAAAAAAGCAAATGCATCATGCAAAAAAAATTTACATCTTGAAAGGAGAATCTGTGACATGGAAAGCAAGGAAGTCTTTTCCTGGGACGATGAGATCGAAATCATCAAGCAGGAATATATCGAACTGGAGCCGGGAGAATATCCCTTTACGGTACAGAATATCACCCGGTCGTATTTTGACGGCAGCGACAAGATTCCTGCCTGTCATGAAATGGATGTGGAGCTCCTCGTAGAGACGCCTGACGGTGATGCCATCGTCCACGACCGGTTTTATTTCTGCCGGAAGATGCTGTTCAAGATATCGAGTTTTGCCATGACCCTTGGACTGGCCCGGGCGGGAGACCGCCTGAAGATCGACTGGCCGGCACTGCGCGGCCGCAGCGGACGGGCGCGGATTTCGACACGGGAATATAAGAACCGCCTCTATAATCAGATAGATCAGTATATCATCCCTGAAGAGGACGAGTGCCGTGCCTTCTGATATTCAGGACCTCCTGACGGCCCTGTCGTGGATCGACCCGGCAGTCTGCACGTATCAGGAATGGTGCGACGTCGGTATGGCCCTCAAATACGAGGGTTGTACTGTAAGCATTTGGGACAGCTGGAGCCGCCGCGACATGGCCCGCTATCACAGCGGGGAGTGCGAACGGAAATGGCAGTCCTTTTCCAATACGAGGACGCCCTGCGTCACTGGCGGCACCATCATGCAGATGGCCATGGACCGGGGATACCGGCAGGAAATGGGCGATAATCTCCCCATTTCTCTTGACGAGGCCATCTACATCGACCCGGGGCCGCAGGCCATCCGCATCGCCCCGGCGGCCCCATGTCCTCGGGAAAGCCGGCGGCCTCTTACGGAGCCGCCGCCCCGGTGGGACCCCTGTCAGGATATACGGGATTTTCTGGAGCGGCTCTTTTCGCCCCATGATTACGTGGGATACGTCATGAAATCCATGGAACAGGGCGAACGCTACGTGCCATCCGGACGGGGCGTATATGGCCGGGAACAGCGTCATATCATCAAGGCCCTCGAAGCCAGCCACGACGTGGGCTATGCCCTGGGAGACTATGACCCCCGCGGCGGGGCCTGGGTGCGCATCAACCCGCTCAATGGAAAAGGGGTGCGAAACAGCAATGTACGGGAATTCACCTATGTACTGGCCGAAGCAGATGACCAGACTTTACAGCAGCAGCTCGATCGGATATGCAGCCTTAAGTTGCCCGTGGCTGCGCTCGTTTACAGTGGAGGAAAAAGTCTGCACGCCGTCGTACATATCGATGCCGGTACGGATTATGACATGTACCGCCAGCGCGTCGATTTCCTGTACAAGACCTGCCAGGAACACGGCTATCACGTCGATGTGTCCAACCGCAACCCCTCACGGCTCATGCGCCTGCCCGGTATCCGCCGCGGCGAACGCTGGCAGTACCTCATACCCTATGACAGCCCCTGCCAGTCCTATACGGAATGGCTGGCCACGCTGGACGATGGAGACGATGGGGAAACGCCCATTGAAAACCTGTCCCACCTGCGCCGCAATCCGCCGCCCCTCGATCCGGTGCTCATCGACGGCCTTTTGCGGCAGGGCTATAAAATGATGCTCGCCGGGCCCAGCAAAGCCGGGAAATCCTTTGCCCTCATCGAACTGTGCATCGCCATAGCCGAAGGGACCTCCTGGCTGGGGCAATTCCCCTGCCATCGTGGCAACGTTTTATATATCAATTTGGAATTAAATAGAGCATCATGTATTGACCGGTTCTGCCGGATCTACAATGCCCTCGGCCTTGCCGGGAATCATGACGACGCCATCGACCTGTGGAACTGCCGCGGCCATGCCCGGCCCATGGAACAACTGGTCCGCGATATCGTCCGCCGGACGGCCGGGAAAGACTACATGGCCATCGTCCTCGACCCTATATATAAAATTACCAATGGCGACGAAAACAGCGCCTTTGACATGGGGCAGTTCTGCAACCAGCTGGACAAACTGGCGGCAGTGAAACAGTGCGCCGTCATCTACTGCCACCATTACAGCAAAGGCAGCCAGACCGTCAAAAAAGCACAGGACCGGGCATCGGGCTCGGGCGTATTCAGTCGTGACGCCGACGCCATCCTCGACATGCTCGACGTCAAAAGCCCCATAGGGGCCCCGCTGGCCTTTAAAATCGAAGCCATCCTGCGCGAATTTGCCTCGCCGCCACCCTTTTACATCACCTTCGACTATCCCATCCACCATATAGACTACACAGGCCTCATCGCCTCGTATAACGAAGACCTGGACAACCTGGGCCGGGGACGGGAAGACATGCTCACGGAAAAGAAACAAAAATGCCTCAGCAACCAGCAGCTCATGCGCGAAGTATTTGATGAAATTAAACAAGAAAAGCAATGTGTGAGAATTATTGACTTAATGGATGCCATGCATCTGAGCCGTAACACTATACGGGCATATATTGATGATAGTGACGATCTGGTGCGTGATAAAAACGGATATGTTTATATAAACCGTAAGAAAAAGAAATAAGAATACAAAATTCAGACTCACGACAGGGTGTCAAAAAAGGGTGTCAACATTGGCATATATATAGTATTGACACTGACACCCTCAAAATTGGCAGCCAGTCCCGGACGGGAAGAGCGGGGAGCTGGAGACTCCCCCGCTCAAGCCCGGTCACGGGAACTGGCCCGCGCGGGAAGAGGCCGTAGGCCGGAAAGGCCGTTGGTCGTTCATCGTAGTTCGTTCATCGAAGCTGGAAAGGCCGTGGCTGGTGATTAGTGGTCAGTGGTTAGTGGGAAGGGATAGAAAAGATAGTTTGAAGTTTGGAGTTTGAAGTTTGACGAAGCCGATTTGACGAACCGGGGGCTTTGGCGTCCCTGTGAAGGGAAGCTGGCGCCGTAGGCGTCTGAAGGGTTCTTACTTCAATCCAGAGTTCATCATGAGTCCGCTTGTCCGTTCGACGATGACGCCGATTCGACGTAAAAAAGCCTCGGACTCAGAAATTGGAACTCAGATGATAAAAGAACCCTTCTGCCGAAACTACGGTAATCCCATATCTCTGAAAAGGGGCTTCAATAAGGCACTGCGTTTCGGCATAAGCGAGGGCTCACGACCGGGGGCGCTTTGCATCGGAATCATCGGCTATGGTGTCAGATACAAGGCGGAGGAAAGAGGCGTAGCGGTGCTACGTCGATAGACGACAACGCCGTAGATGATGCTATAGCCGGTGAGGCAGACAGAAGAAGTCCCCCGGCCGTGAGCCCTTACACACATTTGCGCGTCGCTGCGCTCCTTCAAATGCGGTTCTCTGCTTATCGCCGGGACGCCATATTACACAGTTCGTCGAACCGACTTGTTTTTACCCAAAAATCAGCATACAGGACCCAAGACCGATGACGGTTTCCATCCTGCATCGTCGGCGGGGCCGTCAGATGCAAGGAGAAAGAAGCCGATGACACAGCTGTTGGCCGAACTCATATAGTACTGGTGAAACCATATATCATGCAGGAAGAAAAAGATGCCTGACGGACCGGTTTTTCTGGTAAAAACTCAATTTTTCCGGGAAAAAACAGCGAAAATATTTTTTAAGAAAAAGAAAGAAAAACCTAAAAATATAACACCATAAAAGTACTGTCTTTACCAGGCAGTGCTTTTATGTATATACGCTTACATATAGTATCCGTTGATACAAATCCATCAAAAACTGCAATGGGAAAACCTAGATTAGACGAAAATTAAAATTTGAGCCATTTTTACGAAAAAGCTTGACAAGTGAGGAAAAACATAATTATTTTATGCGACAAAAATACAATAAGAATCGGGATTACCGCTTGAAAATCACATCATTATGATATTGCAAAAATTTAGAATCAGGAAGTGTCCGATGGGGCAGGGTAATTTGCTTTTTATCAAAGGAACAAATCCAGTCGCGAGTCGTATCATCTAAATTGTTTTTTCGCTTTAATACATTTGAAACAATGATTTTGTAATCGGTACTGATAGTAATATACCCTTGGTCAAAAGCTCTATCATGCAGTGCATTGAGACAAAGACCATTATGAGGATTAGCTTTTTCCGTTTTATCCAACAGGTCGTCGAGACGGCCCAGTTTACGATGAACGCGGGACGAGGTCCTGCTGTTTTCCTTACGGAAGGATTGCATGATATAGCCGCGTACATGAAACCACCTCCATCCCTTTGTTACACTACACATACTACGATATAGCACTAACAAATTTATAAAATTTGACAAAAAATACGCCATTTTACTGGCTTTGTGGCATTTTTTTCGATTGTAGGTATCAAACTCCCGTGATTTTATTTTTATACGCTTACATATAGTATATTTCCATTCTATTTTTTGATATATTTATATCAATGATATCAGGAGGCAATAAAAGAAAGAGCATACTCGTAGTAAAATGTGCTCTTTCCTTTATTCATGGACGCTAATTTATTGAAATCTAACATTCATGCTGACGAATGCAGAAATGTGTAAAGCGAAGAAAATATTTGATAAAAAACAAATCTTAAATCCAAAATTTACCTTCATCACGAAGTTTCAACACATATTGCAAGTATTTGGTAAGGGACCGTCTTTTATAACATTCCAAATACTTACATAATTAGAATACTTAATAATTTTATGTGTTTAAGTGCAAACACATAAAAATCAGAAAATCGACCTTGAGGTTGGGGAGTACTAGCATTACTAACAATGGTTTTATAAACATATAAAAGTGGAGAGTTTTTGTCTTTAACTCCTAAATTAAACATTATAGTATCATTTCCTAAATCTCTGATATGGTTTGTATTCCTATCAAAAAATAAATCGTGTGACTCAAAAGTCATTATATATTCCCAATTAGGGCTACCAGATATAAAGGCATTTGAATTAGAAGTAAAAGCGAATAACACAAAAAACAAGATAATCAGTATTCTTTTCATATAGCACTCCCGTTTAGTCATTTAATAAACTGTTTAGAACCTAGTGGATAGGATTATTTTTTAATTTGTTCATGTAATCGCGTGCAATTTTTTTTGTATCAATTTGATAACGGCTAGCCAAAGATTCAAATGAATTTACACTTTCTTTTGCAAACTTCATAGCTTCTTTGGCAGACATGCTAATCTTTGCATTCAGTTCAGGGGTTTGCTTGTTTGAATTAATCATTTCTTTAGAATACTTTATGCTTTCTATCATTTTATCTATGGCTGTTAGTGTGCTTTTCTTTGCATTATTTAAATTCTCTTTATCACCTTTAAGTAATCCAGAATCAATATTTAACATTTCTATCTTCTTTCTATCTTTATTTAGTTCATTTTCTACGTTTTGAAATTTTTCATATGCTTTGGAACGCGTACTCATTGTATTGTTATTTAGTACTTTATCATAAATATCATAACAATATATGGGTGCAAGATTTAGATCTACTTCAGCTTTAACAAGTTCTGTAATATTTTTTTGAACGATTTCATGTCGTTCGGTCTCATTTTTTGTACATCCAGAAAGTACTAAAGCCATGCAAAAAATGAAAAATATAAAAATTACTCTTCTTGCATTTTTCATTATAATCCTCCTTCAATAGTACGTCGTAATTCATTACAAGAGAAATTGTACGAAAAGTTATGCCCTTTACAATGAAAAGCTCATGGACCAGACACGAGAAGTATAAATACCCAAAAGATTCGATATGATGAATTCTATGATGTTGTCACCAATGTGACTGATAATCAAGAGGATATACTGAAAATTGTCTAATAAAGAAACGAGGGAAGAATACCCCACTTCTTTATTAAATATGGTTTACGTACCTATGCGTTAATCGGTATTCTTTGACTCCATTTCATAAATCGTTGGTTAATGTTAGCCTCTGATGTTTATAATGAACAGAAGATAAGTGACACTTTCTCGTTCTTAAACCTCCTAACCGCACTATCTTTTTCTTCTGCTGATTGTGTCCTCCATAGTATGCGTGTCTTCAGGACAGTTTGCGGGCAGATTTTCCATTTCTTTATAAACCTTGCTTTCATTATACTATATCCTTTTTCAAAATTATACTCTCTTCATACTACGCCAAATGTTCAATAAATACCGCACTCCTAATGGGGCTGTAACATAATAGCCTCATCGAAAAAATGGACTCAGTTATCTGAGCCCAT
>ERZ791914.102-NODE-102-length-96363-cov-6.771691_pt1 | contig 96363 bp, 84 predicted proteins | sample MGYA00510140_ERZ791914 | MGnify/ENA primary metagenome ERZ791914 (study PRJEB30046, sample SAMN00792079) | human gut metagenome | study: EMG produced TPA metagenomics assembly of the A metagenome-wide association study of gut microbiota in type 2... | reverse complement strand
AGTATCCCGGTAATTATGAAAAGCGGAAACAACTGCGTCTCGAGAAGGAAAAACCTGTTCTGGAGGCTTTCTGGTCGTGGCTTGACCAGCAAAAGCCCGTCCGGAATACCCGGCTGGATAAAGCCGTGAATTATGTTCTCAACAGGCGTGATATAGCGGAAACCTATCTGGAAGACGGGCGGTGCAGCTTTACCAATAATCTCAGTGAGAATACGATCCGTCCGTTCGCAGTGGGGCGAAAAAACTGGCTGTTCAGCAGTTCCGTGGACGGAGCGAATGCCAGCGCAGTAGTCTACACAATGGTTGAGATGGCCAAAGCACATGGGCTGAACATCTACGGATATCTTAAATTTCTGCTGGAGAACCGACCGAGTAAAAATATGACCGATGAACAGCTGGCGGAACTGGCACCTTGGAGTGAAAAACTCCAATCTAGCAAAAATCGCATGTGAATTATAGTGAATTACTCCAACTCGTAAAGGGCTGGAGTAATCTTGTATCTAACCGCATTATTATTTGGCACTTACTTTGATTCTTTCGTCAACTGATATTGAAAGTGCGGTGCAGATAGTGTTCCAAAACCATGGAAAAAAGTTCCCAGATTCTTTTTTCAAATCGTTGAGAAATGATGCAAGTGAATGTATGGATGAACTAAAGGATGCAGTAAGAGTTGTATGTCTTTCAGAAACGTATGATTCTATGCTTATGTGGAGTCATTATGCAAGAAATCATACAGGATATTGTATAGAATATGAATTCAACAAGGATGATATGTATTATTCGAGTTTACATCTGGTTAGATATACTAAGGATTGCATATTCCGCAAGAACTGCGCATCCGTTCCAGAGGAACGGAGCGCCATTCCGCTTCAAACTGAGCAAAGCTCAGCAGGTTGATTAATTACTATTGGTTATTCTGCGATCCCTGCCAGGAAATTCAAGGCGATATGCCTTAGATGTCATTCGACTTAAGCAGGCATCTGCGTAGGTGGAATCCCCAAAAAGCTGATACCATCCGGATACTGGAATCTGTGAGATAATAATAGTTGCCTTGCGGCAGTCTCTGGACTCGATGATTTCAAATAAATCGCGGCATTTCTCGATGTCCAGATCCATTAAGCCGAAATCATCTATCACCATGAGATCATAAGCTGCCATTTCATTCGAATACTCAAAGTAAGTACCTTCCTGCCTGGCATGATCTGATTCCTTTAAGAGTGTGTTCGCACGTATGTATTTAACAGTACGGTTCTGATGCATTGCTGTGATACATAAGGCGCAGGCGATGTGCGTTTTCCCAGCACCGGCCCCTCCGGTCATCAGCAGGTTATTCGGCTCATCGATCCAATCACACTTGGCCAGAAGTTCTATGACGTGTGTATTCAGCTGACGTTCTGGATCATAGATTGAACTGTCAAGATCAGCTGCAGGATATTTCAGGGTCGCTTTCTTCATGAGACGTTTAAACTTTTTACTCTCACGCTGATCCCATTCATGATTTACAATAGCAGCAAAGCGGACTTCAAATGGTTCGAGACCTGTGTTTGGTTCCAGCAGCTGCTTTTCAAATGCTTCAGCCATACCGGACATGCGAAGTTTATACAGCCGATCCATGAGTATGTTCTGTTCCTTTGTGAGTTTATCGTTATAAAGATAGTCTTTTAATCTGTATGCCATAGTACGTCACCCTTACTTATAGTAGTCCTTTCCTCTGATATTTTCATGATTGGGCAGTGTTCCTGGTGAATACTCGGAGAGTTCCTTCACATCCATCTTTTTCAGCATCTGCTTGAAGGTAAAATACTTACAGGAATTGATCTCTATACATTTACGGGCAACTTCTTCAGCAGCACCTTTCGGGATTGTTTTTACTTTATGCAGGATACCTGCACAGGCATTATAGGACTGCTCTTCATGTTTTGATGATTTAAGGAGTCTGTCAATCAGTTCTGACATCGCAGGACCAATGGCAGAAGCCCAGCGGCGGTAATAATTACCATCCTTTGAATTGACTTCTTTGTAATAAAGGTGTTCTGGCGGCATATGTTCATCTACCGTGATATACAGCGGAAACTCTCTATAAGACCGCTTATGTGTACAGATCAGCCGATTATACTGATCACAGATCCTGATCTCTGAAGCGGTTGCCTTCAGGATTGCAGGCTTGCCACAGTAAGAGTACAATACGGAGTAGTAGTGGCCGTCATACTCGATGCGGTAGTTGTTGGGAACTTTTAGGACCGCTTTATAGTCGCAAGCCGTGTAACATCCGCCTGGCAGTGGTTTCATACATGGTTTGTCATACTTTTCGAAAGCATCCTGTCTTGAGAAGTCCTTGCCTTGAAAAGATCGTTTATTGAGGACTGCTACTATTTTTTTGATTTCAGCATTTAGGTCTTCAAATGATACATATATCTTTTCTTTCAGTTTCTCAATCAGGTGTATTTCAAGATAACGTACATGATTTTCAACTGTAGGCTTGCCTTTCGGCTTTCTAGCGGGTGGTGGAAGAACTATAGTTTCATAGAAATCTTCCAGATCTGCAAAGGTAGACTGCAGGATAAGTTCATCCTTTGTGTGCTTGGTTACAGCAGTTCGCAGGTTATCGGGCACAAAGTATTTCGTAACAGCATCATAAAATGAAACAGCATGGGCACAGCCTTCTATAAAACATGGGAGCTTCTCATTTGGAAAAGCTTCTGCATAGATCAGACTGCTGACTCCAAGAGTGGTCGCAAAGATATGGACTTTTTTGATCTCGCCCGTTTCGGTATCTGTTAACAGTTCCGGCTGATCACCGACCCAGTCGATATACATCTTTTCACCCGGGATTCGGTTTACGGCCATGGATACCTTCTGGCCACCATAGTTTTCTGCTATGAATCGGTTGAAGTATTCGTAAAACTGTGACTTCTCATAACCATCAGGATTCTTTTCTTTATAATCCAGCCAACAGAACGAAATGTTCATGCGGCTCCCTGGTGCATGAATTCTGTCATAGTAATACTGGAAATCTGGAAGTGGGACATCTTTCCTCTGTAGATTTTTCTGCGGATAGAAAAGGTTCTCAACTTCCTTAGGTGCCATCATTCGGAGTTCCTCGATTGGGATTCCGTTGGCATGGTATCGGCTCATGATCAGATTTAATGTACCTGAGCCAATCTTGTAACGGTCCATAACGGACCTGGTCTGGCATCCATTCAAACGCATCTGGATGGAGCCGATAATCGTGTTGTAGTCTTGCATAGTTATGCCTCCTTTCGCAATCATTTGATGACTACGAAAGAACTATAACACGTTGAAAACTTATTGATCAGCTGAAGCGGAAACGCGTTCAGTTACATCCAGAAAGACTGATCAGCTCTTAGCGGAATGCGTGGTCAGATGAGCCGGAATTTGCACTCCATATATTAATTTTATATCATCTATTGGAAGAAGTCATCTTTACTTTGTACTATTTATATACTACCACCAGAAATGGGATTAAAATCGATTGTCCGCCGCAGAAAGCCTGGATACACGAAAGGGCATCCCTATAAATTATTTAGAAATATTCTTGAACAGGATTTTACATGCGATGAAATCAATACAAAATGGTGTACAGATTTTACCTATCTGTATCTATCAGATGGAAGCAAGAGATATAACTGTACAATTATAGATCTGCATGACAGAAGTGTTGTCGCCAGCATAACTGATCAGAATATAACGTCAGAGCTTGCTATACGCACATTGCGCAAAGCTATAGAGTCCCAGTCTGAAATCAAAGGAGTACTTATTTTACATAGTGATCAGGGAAGCCAATATACTTCTAAAGATTTTACAGAATACTGTAAGCGGATGGCAGTCACACAAAGTGTGAGTAAAGCCGGATATCCATATGATAATGCACCAATGGAAAGGTATTTCAACACGTTAAAAAATGAATTGATCTATCAGCATGAATACCAGCCAGAAGAAGCTTTGTATACAGCAATAGAAGAATTTGCTTACACAACGTACAATCATAGAAGACCTCATTCTTACAATAACTATAAACCCCCCTTTGAAGCACGAAAAACAGCATGATGCCATTTGAAAAAGGGGCATCGTCATAATAGGATTTTTTTAGCCCTTAGTGTTACAAAAAAGCTTGACCACAACAAACTGAACGCTGCCAAGAAGGAATTGGAAAAGACCACAGGCGAAAAGCCTGTGACACAGAAGATGTTCCGGGCAATTTAATATGGAAGAAAATCAGAGAACGCTCTGCTGACTGTGGTGGTTGGCAGGACGTTTTGCTGTTGCAGCGAGGTTGACAGTTGTGCTATAATGTATCTCAATAAGATTATTTTGTGTATCTGCGAGGAAGGTGGCTACATGGTTAAAAACAATATTGAAGTTGATGTAAAAGTGAAATGTATCGAGACTGGGAAAACTCAGGTGCAGATTGCGGAAGAGATAAATACTACCAGCCAGTATGTGAACCGTGTCATCAAAAAGAAAGACGGTGTTATTAATAATACCTTCGTTCAGATGATGGAGGCACTTGGCTACGATATAGAGATTACGTATGTGAAGCGTAAAGCAGACGGTGAATAGTATTGAAACATTGAGAAAAGATATGCGGAGGCCGATAATTATGGACATTGCAACGATTATAGGGTTAATTAGCAGTCTTGTGACTATCGAAGAAGCTGGACGAGGATGGGCATCTGGATTGTTTCATTTCTGCAAGAAGAAACGTGCCAAGAAAAAAATAGTATTTGTTGAATGGGATGCAGAGGATGAGACCACTCAGAGAATAATAGATGCGTTCAAATGTGGAATGGCTGCAAAATATAAGGAACATATATTTCAGCCTGATGAGATAGATACCATCATTGAAGAATTTTTTAAAGAAAAGGCATATCTAGTTGTAGATTATAATCAAAGAAATGATATCTGTGATTTCATACACAGAACCTTTGAAAAATACAACGATTATACCCGTTCACAGATGACTGTTGGAGACAGAGTTCTTCAAGATTCAATTGAAGGGACTACAGAGAAGGTTGTAGAACTGGAGAGAAAAGTTGACAGTTTGGAGATCACTTCTCAGGAGACATTGCGAAATACAGAGAAACTCCTGAATAGCGATAAAGATAATAATATTGCTGCGTTTCATTATGCTGTGAAGGTTAGTAAAGATATAAAACTTGACAGCATAGACAACAAAATAAATGGTGAATATTCGATTGATAGAAATGAGCTAATATCCAAAATCAAAAGAGAAGGGCATAAGTTCATATCAATCCAAGGAAATGCCGGTTGCGGAAAGTCGGCACTTTGTAAAAACTTAGTATCTGCAGAAAAACTTTTACTAATAGCGAGAGCAGAGGAGTTTGTTAGAGCCACTCACTTACGTGATGTATGGAATTGTGATTTGAACATTGTTTTCAATGAATTATCGGACGAAAGAATTGTGATTTATATCGATGCACTTGAGTTCATTGCAGATCATTCTGATGAAAAATACATAGTTCTACAGGAACTTTATAATATATCAAGTGATTATCCTAATGTATTTATTTTAACTTCTTGCAGAACTACCGATAGGAATGCATTTATCAAATTACACACAAAGTATGCTGTGGAAACGTATGAGATTGATGATATTACAGAGTCTGAACTGGATGAAATTTGTAATGTCTATCCTGTAATAAGAGAATTAAGAAACCAAAAAACTTACTCAGAGCTACTTAAGAATCCATTTTACATTAATCTTGTAATCACCAATGGAATTACATCCTTGGATATATCGGACGAGAATGCATTCAGGGAATATATCTGGAAAAATGTCATTTGCTTAGGAAACAAAGCATCTAAATATAATGTTGATACTAGTGATATTTGTAATATTGTAAATAACATTGTATTTGAACGTGCCAAAAAATTCTTACTTGGGATGCGAGAAATGAATGTACAATCTTCTGTATTGAGACCTTTAGTATCTGAGGGAATCGTTACAGTGTCGAATGGATTGGTCAGACTGAAATATGATGTTTTTGAGGATATCTGCTTTGAGCAGTATTTTGACAAAGCGTTTGATGAGTGCAGAGGTAATCTGGAACTATTCTATGATGAAATTTCTTCATTAGGACGTTGCGTTTATCGCAGATATCAGATTTGGATTGCAAACAAATTATTTATAAAAAACAATAGAAGTAAATTTATCTATAAATTACTGTTTTCTGATCATTCAGATGACAGATGGAGAAAGCAAACAGAAATCGGAATTGTAAAATCCAAGTATTGTAATGATTTCTTTAAAGAGTATTTATCAGAATTAAGGGAGAACTGTATTCTACAAGAGTTCCTCGACATTATAAATCTATATGCTTTCGAGGTACGATTGATTAATAATGGAAAGGAACATGATCTTGCATTAAATCCAATAGGAAAAGCTCGGGAGAGTATGATACAGCTTGTTTTCGCTGAGAAACTCTTTATAGATAATGCAGTTAAAAGTGATTCTGTGGTTAAGATGTGTTCTGATTATGCAAAGAATATAATCACCACAAGGGTTGACAGTTCGAATTCTATTTCTGATGCAGTTTGCCGTATGCAGGAATACTATTTGAGTGTTGAAAGTGATGATAAATCTCAGGGATGGTATTATTCATCGGTCAAACGCATGGGGCGCTATTTGACAATCTTATTTATGCTTGCAGGTTCTTCGAAAGAGTGGCTCAAAAGCTTTTTTGAACTAGTGGGTGATAGATATCTGAATGGAAACAGAGAGGATCGTCGCTGGGCAAGCGATTTAGCTTCTTGGATATTCGAAAATGCATATTATCCGGCATTAACCAAAAATCTTGGAGAAGATTTGTGTAGGCTGGCAAGTTGTATTTATTTTAAGAATGAAGATGATGACGAGCCATTTTATTCAAGAGCATATGATAGAAAATATGCTTATGGTTTAAGCAATAATGCTTCTAAAACACACTTGGCAAGTCAAGATACATTCAAATACTTTTTGATTTGTTTGTTCAGAACAAACTTTAAGGTTGGTCTGGAATGGGCGCTTGAGTTTACGAATAGAGCCTTTGATAATCTGGCTAAGAATGAACCGGATTCTGTAATGAAAATTGCAATATACTTCCCGGAGAAAAAGGATATTAAAGAGTACTATGCGAATGGAAGAATGTGGATTTGTCGAGCACAGGAATATCAGGTTCCTACTATTATTAGTGATATTGTGTATTTTTCTAAAAATGTTTTTATTGAATATTTGGATCGTTTTCAGAACGATCAAGAACTTTTCTTTAGAATGGGAGAATGGATCAAGAATGAAATATACACTAAGGCTAATAACATTGCAATGTTGTCCGTAATTCAGGAAATTGGATTTCATTTCCAAAAAGAATTGCCCGGATATGCTTTGGAATTGGCTTCAAGCTACGAATTGCTTCATTTTGATATTCAAAGACATTTGCTTTATCATCCAAACCCAACACAGGTTCTTTTAAAAAAGCAGATTATGCAGACAGTAGGTGTTCCGGATATCGAAGATCGTTATACTTTGGATAGACTGTGTGACTGCAACCTTCAAGAGTATGTTTCAAAAATACAACTATTTGCAAGTGATGATATAAGAGAAAAGGCAATAGAGATAATGGATTATCTGTATTCTCTAATCGAAGATGGATTTTATAGTGGTGATTGGAAACTACAAGTTCAGAAGATGGATCTAAGAAATCCGTCAATAAAAGATTTGGGAGGCGGATATTATGAAATATCTCCTTCAATACCTGATACTGTAGTGCCTGAATTTGTTGTGGCAGAAAAAGAACATACCGATGCGTTAAAGACGGAAATCAATCAAGTCATCACACAAGCTAATGACGGATTAGAAAACTTAGATTATTCCAAACTGGATAAATTAATTGACAGGGTTATAGATTTCATTAAAAAAGATGATTTAATAAGAATCCAGTATGAGGATATTCTTGTTCAGCTCATAGTTCTTTCTTTAATTAACAAGAATATAACAGAGGAGAGGCGAGGCTATCTCTGTGAAGTATGGGCTTCTGGAATTAAAGAGTTATTCAATAACGGTTCTTTTGTAGCTGATATAAAATGGGTGCCAGTTCTGTTTAAACAATTAGATAAGGAGTTGCCACTTACCTCTCAGAATCTTATTAAGAGTATTTTGCTTGGAAGTCTAATTGATGATTTTAATAATGGTCAAATTCAAAAAATCGCTAACTTTACCCAACAGTATTTGACTACAAATGAGAAGTTGGCACATATCGTCTTTACGGCAATAATAAAGCTGGCAGAAGATGAAATGAATCATCAAAAATTCAACGCAGAGTATATAAAGAATAGGCATGATGAGGACGATTTTCAATTCTTTCCCAATATGCAAAAGCATTTATCTGGTGTTGATTATTATTTTGCGGAGAATGAAGAAGAATCAGGTTTTGAAAGTCAGAGAGAAGTAATTATCCAAAAGTATCTATATGAGGAAGAAGCATGTGATTTCACACACTTTACATTGGATGATTACGATATACGTATGCTATGTCATGTTGCTAATTGTGGGATTACATTACAAGATGGCTTGTTCTATGAGGTTATCAAACAAATAATATTATGTTTTATCGAAATAGAATATCAAGCAGATTGTGACAATAGTGCATTTCAGATTATTGGAACGTTTTCGAAATATGATGTTGTTCATTTCTTTCAAAGAGAAATTTGTGCAGATCAAGAATCCTTTGATAGGGTAATTTCGCTTCTTTTCGATGGTATTGATTTCGATAAGTTCAGCAGAGAGACCATCGAATTGTATCTTGATGTTTTCTGTAGTTTTGTTTCTAGATATTTTGATGCTTATCAAGACAACAAATTAAGAGAACTCATTGAGAAAAAGATAAAGATTCTTGAGACGAATATTTTGGCGATTAATAATCCATCTGTAAGAATTGGATTAACGCAGGCAGTAGCTATGATTGATCATAAATTCTATGGGGATTGGAGTAAATGCAATACATCATATTCAGAAAAGGATAAAAGATTTTTAAACCAGCAGTATGGAAAATATGGGCATCACCACTTTAGATCTTTTCTAATGACTTTGTATCAGATGCACATAAAAGAGTTACTACCGGATATTCTGATATCAGTAGAGACAGTATTTTCAAATTGTGAAAAAGAAAAATCTTGGGATTACGAAAAGACCATCTGTGAACATCAAAGCATTGTAGACAAGTTGATCTTGGACGCATATGTATTTCACAGCGATGCCATCAAAAAAGATGAAGATTTGTCAAATGCATACATGCATCTTCTGGAAATGCTCATTAGACTTAATAGCGAAAAGGCAGCAGTACTTTTGGATGAGTTTTTAATCCATTAAATCGTAGCATAATAATGCCGCATGTACATTAAGAAAGTATTGTTAGCGACTAACTGAATCAAGCGACTTGTTGAAACGTTCGGTTGTGGATATACCGGTGCGGTGAAACCGCCTGTCCGGATGACCGGAAACCGCGAGTCCGGGCATAAGGAAACCGGTATGTGTGCGGCGGAGCCGCCATCCCGAAGAAGATGCTCTTCAGGATGGGCGCCAGTTAATGGGTTACTATTATTCGCTTAACGCCGGATCCAGTCCGTATACCTCTCTCATGGAACGGTAGTTGTCAGGATCAGTCGGAATGATGTTGATCTTGTAGGCATCGTGTTTGATGCGGTCAAGAATAGCTTCTGCCAAGGGGCTGTCATCGCCGCCGAGCTGGTCATACCAGCCACTGGGATCGTAATGCGAGCAGAAAATCGTGGAGGATTTTTTTCTCCGTCTGTGAAGCAGTTCCAGGATATCATGTTGTTCTGCTTCCGTCGGCTTCAGTAGGAGCCATTCATCAATGATAAGAAGGATGGGGTTGGCGTACTTAGCCTGGACCTTCTTGTAGGAGCCGTCTGTACGTGCCAAGTCGAGCTCAAGGAGCATGTCCGGAAGACGAACGTACTTTGTCTTGTAGCGCTGTTTGCAGGCTTCCATGCCGAAAGCGCAGGCCATGTAGGTCTTGCCACTTCCTGTGGCACCAGTGATGAACAGGTTCCGATGCTCCGTGATGTATTCACAGGTTGCCAGCCTTTCGATCAGGTTGCGGTTAAGCTTCCTGCCGGAAGTATAGTTGATATCGGCAATGTAAGCCTCCGGCTGGTCAAACCCGGCACCTTTGATCAGGCGCTTCAGGCTGTTGCTTTTGCGGTTGTTGTATTCAATGTCGACCAGCAGACCAAAACGATCCTCGAAAGGAACGTCCTTCATCTTAGGGTCATCCATCTGTGTGATAAAAGCATCTGACATAGAAGTCAGTCGCATTTCGATGAGTTTATCTATGGTGCTCTGGTTAGTCATGATCCTTACCTCCTGTAGTAGTCAGCGCTGCGAGTAATGGCGTGTTTGTTCTGAGTTGATGCAGCATTGGGAGCCTGAGACTCCGTATCGATGTTATCCTGCCCGGATGCCAAGATGTTTTTAATGCTCTTGTAGCTTGGGCTAGCTGTGTAGGAAAGCGCCTTTCGGCACGCTGCTTCCAGCCGCTGGTCAGAATACTTATCTGCCAGCTTGAGAAGCCCCGTACAGCTTCGGTAGGATTGTTGCTCAACCCTTTGGGAGGCAAGAATCGCGTTAACAACCTTGCAAGTATTGGTTCCAATCCGCTCTGCCCATTTACGGAAGCGGTCACCGTTCCATTCCAGATAAGCCTGGTGATCGGCTGGCATGTGTTCCGTAACGGTGCTGTACTGCCCCTTCCGACCGTATAAACGCTGATGGGAGGCAATGCGGTTGTGATTGTAAAATATCTCGATAACTGTGTCGGTTACCCGCACATCCACCTTGCGTTTGATGAATTCGTAAGGGACGGAATATAGCATTCCGTCAACAGATATGTGATAATTGAACTGAACGGTGGCTTGTTTCCATTCCGCCAGTTCATAAGGGGTAGCCGGTAGCTTGGCCAGTAATGGCAGTTCTTCGTCGCGGAAAATCTCGTATCGGGTACCCTCTTTCTTTTGGAAGGGCGATTCACGAATTCCTTCAGTTTCCTGCGGATGGCCTGATTTAGTTCAGCCAGCGAAAAGAACTGTTCATTGCGAAGAGCTGCAGTGATCCAGGTTGAGATGACACCCACAGATCCCTCAGCATTCGGCTTATCCTTTGGGGCCCGGACGCGGGCCGGTATGATAGCCGTGTTGTAATGCTCCGCCATCTCATGATAGATGGTGTTAAGTTCCTGATTATACCAGTCGTTGTTATAGATTACTGCTGTCATGGTATTATCCGGGACCAGGATGCGGGTTACGCCGCCGAAGTACTCATACATATATGTACATGAGCAGTGATCCAGGCACGCTGTTTCTCGTTAATAAAAGCTTCAACGTAAGGATACTGGCTGTACGTCATAACGCCTACAAAGAGAAAAGCCGGGATGATCTCGCCGGTATCTGGATCCGTGATCTGAGCGGGATCTCCAGCCCAGTCGACCTCGATCTGTTCATCGGGCTTCCGGTTGATGTGCATAGTTGCCCGGCGTTTCTGCTCATCTTGCTGGATGTAATAGCAGAACTGAGAATACATAAGAGGCTCGTCACCGGACTGGCGGCATTCCTCCAGGTATTCCGTCCAGAGGAGCTTCTTGTTGACACCATTTCGGAGCAACTCCTTCTGGATGTAGTTGAAGTCAGGCATCCGTTTTGTTGATGACACCTGCTTCTGTGCGGATGGAAACAGCTTCTCCACAAGAACGGCATCGGTCTCGTTGGCTTCTAACGGCCCAAAGATGTTGAGCTCTTTGGCACGTTTAAGCACACGGTTGACCGTTTTCTTGGATACACCGCTACTGTCAGCGATGTTCTGTTGACTGAGACCCAGGCTTGCCAGGCGCAGGATCTCTCTGTACTTGGTCATATGAGCGACCTCCTTAGAATTATTTACGCCGTGATGGCGCATACCATAATTCTAAGGCGTCGTATGTGTGGTTTCCATTGCCGGGTTGAAGGTTTCCAGTCCCCGGAGTCACGGTTTCCTATTTACCGGAATAGCGGTTTCTGAAAGCCCGGACACTGGTGTCACGGAGGCCGGAATACTCACGGTTGCTAATAGTATTTATGGCAAAAAGTGCACATCATGTGGATATACACATTATCCAGAAATAACGAAGAGGGGATATCTTTTGACACATGTGATGACCGTTGGGTTAACCATTGAAGTGGTAGTGACAACGTCATAATTAAAAACCGTAGTAGTAACACAGTACGATTTCTACTACGATTCTACTACTACAGCCTGCCGTAACTTGCTCCATTTTGCCCTGTTTCGGGAAATCTGTGACAGAGTAAACGCTGCTACACCCCAAAAACAGTCAGGATAAATCGGAGCAAATCGGGGCAGAACAGTGCATTTTAGGAGGGTTTACATTTTGATAAAAGTATTATTTATCTGCCACGGCAATATTTGCCGCTCGACTCTTGCTGAGAGCGTATTCACCCACAAAGTAAATTCCCTCGGCCTTGCCCACAATTTTGAAATCGACAGCTTCGCCACCAGCCGCGAGGAGATCGGCAATCCGCCGCACTACGGGACAGTCAATAAACTGCGCGAGGAGCACATTCCGCTCGTGCCGCATCACGCAAAGCAGATTACATGGAAGGATTACGAGCGCGCCGACTACATCATCGGCATGGATACCGCGAATATCCGCAATCTGAACCGGATGCTGAAGAATGATCCGGATGGAAAGGTTTACAAATTTCTTTCCTTCACCGGTTCCGGCCGCGATATTGCGGATCCGTGGTATACGGGAGATTTTGAGGCGACGTACCGCGATGTCGTGGAGGGATGCAACGGCTTTCTGGCGTATCTGCGCCGGGAAGGAAAAATCTGAAAAACAAAAAGCGCCGAAAACAAGGCCAGTGCCCATTTGCAGAGAATGCGGCACTAGCCTTTTAATATAAGAAAATCCTATAGCCACTCCAAAGAATTAGCAATTAGACGTAACCAGACAGATATGGTATGATAACTGCATAGAAAACATAGCAAAATAATAGGGAAACAAAAGCTTTCCTATTTGAAAATTCATTCGATAGAACACGCGAAAGAGAGGCAGAAAATCAATGGCGAATTATGATTATGAGATTGTAAATGGAAGAAAAATCCGCGTAAGACCAAAAGAAACCGTATCGGAGATCGACAAAAACGGCTATTTCCGCAGACAGCCGAATCACTTCACGACTCCGTTCGGCGACGGTGAAAACGATCTGAAGGCAGAAGGTAATAAGAGATACCGTCTCGGCTGGGCAAAGCTGTGCCACTGGTCCAACCGCGCGGCGATCGTAAGAGAGCTGGAGGGCCTGGAAGATCAGATTTCCGTCAATATGGTAGAACATGCCCCGTATGAGAAAAACCTTGGCTGGGAATACGTTTACAATGAAAACACATCGACCCGGTGCTCGGCGATCAGTTCATCTCTGAGGCGTATTACCGTGCTGATGATGATTACCAGGGAAGAACGACCGTTCCGGCGCTGATCGACACAACGACGGGAAAGGTAGTCAACAACGATTACAACTGGCTGACCACTTATTTCGAGGTCAACTTCCGCCCATGGCACAAAAAAGGCGCGCCGGAGCTGTATCCGGTGGAGCTGCGGGAAGAGATTGACAAGATGAATCTCTGGCTCTTCGATAATATCAACAACGCGGTATACCGCAGTTCCTTCTCCAGAAGCAACGAAGGCCATTTCGACGGTGTGAACACCTTCTTTGCAGATTTTGCCGTGCCGCCGGCAGACGCCAAGGGAAGAATTGAGGGAGAGGAAGACGGCTTCCGCGCCAGCACACACTACGATCTGGCACTTCCGAAGATTGACTGGGATGCACAGTGGAAGGTTTCGACCGAGCGCGCCTACCTGTCCTCAGACCCGACCCATCCGATCTATCTTGGAAACAACCGCAGATTCGACATCGACCCGACCTGGTACGATCTGGGCGCAGAATCTCCGAAAAAAGAGGAGAAAGAAACGCCGCCGTCCTGCGGATGCTGCTGCGGCTGATCAAATCATAGATAAAAAATAGAAAACACCGTTTCAGAGGCAGATTTCCAAAAGGAAATAAACTTCTGAAACGGTGCTTTTTTCCGACGCACAAACTGCAAAAGGAAGGGCATGAAATCCGCTTATCGTCCGAAATGGAAAAATCCCTTTTTCTCATACGGCTCACTCGTATACGAAACCAGCTCATATCCGATGTCCTTGATCTGCTGTTTCAGATACGGAATATCGAGCGGCACTTCGCTGATGACAACGGTCTCGCCGTTTTTTGCAGAAGAATTTACTTTCTTTGGAGAGCAGCTCTTGCGGACTACATCATTCATATGGGATTCGCACATGCCGCACATCATACCATCAATTTTTAAGACTGTTTTAATCATACAATACCTGCTTTCTTCCGGGAATACAGCGAAACGAAAGCGTGCCGGACTGTATTCCTGGAGTTTGATGAAAAATTTGAAATCACATACCCTATCGGGGTATCTAGAATATAGCGCGGATGAAAAGAAATGTCAATAAGCTGATAAAATATGATAATTATTATCATTTAAGAAGGAAAAATACGGTCATGGAAGGGCGATTCGCCGGCAGAACATGGAAACTTGCCGGAATCGCAAAGTTCGTGTTACAATTGGGACAGCAGAGCAAAACAAGAGAGGAGACAAAAATATGCTCTCACAGATGAATTACCGAAAAGAAACACAGCCCCACGGTGATGAGCTTTTTCCGCTGAGCATTCACGTTTTCGAGACAGACCTGCAGAGTACCGTGCGGGTGTACTGCCACTGGCATGAGGAAGTGGAGCTCTTTTATGCAGTAAAGGGCGAAGCTGTTTTTCATATGGATACCGAGACCTTTCTCCTGCGGGAAGGGGAGACCGCCTTTGTCAATGCAAACCGTCTGCATGAGGTAGAGGGAATCGACGGACAGGAATTTACGTTTCTTGCCGTTGTATTCCAGCCGCGTTTTCTGTCCGGCACATCGCTTGACCGGATCCAGCAGCAGTATATCGAACCAGTGCTGTCCTCCGAGATCCGTTTTCCATCCAAGACAGAGCGGGGGACACGCCTTGCCAAAAAAACGGCACAGGCCATGCAGGAGATCCGAAATCTGCAGGAAAGAAAAGAACCGGGCTGGGAGCTGCTGTTAAAAGCGGAACTTCTGAAAATCTGGCAGGGATATTACAGTGCGGCAGAAAAGAACGGCGGAAAAACGGATGCCTCGACGAATTACCGTGTCAGCAGAATGAAAGAGATCCTCACATACATGAATGCTCATTTCTGTGAGGATCTCGAAATCGCGGAACTGGCGAGCCAGTTTCATATGAGTGAGAGCGCTTTCTGCCGCTTCTTTAAGTCGATTATGCATATTTCCGCCGTGACGTATGTCAATAACCTGCGGATTGCCGAGAGCTGCCGGCTGCTGCTTTCCACCGAGGAGGCGATCAGCAGGATTGCGAGCGACTGCGGATTCCGAAATATCAGCTATTTTAACCGCGTCTTCCAGGAACGCATGCACCAGACGCCGGGGCAGTTCCGCAGTTTATCCGCAGAAAACCGTACTGCGATATAAGATTCGGAACTTATGCAGGCTTCTGCGATCGGAATGCACGCCGCAGGAAGAAAAGTCCGGTCATATCAGCCAGTGCCCAGCCGATCGGAATGGCGATCCAGATTCCGGCAACGCCAAGCGCCGTGGCGGAGAAAAGGTATGCCAGCGCCACACGCATGCCAAGCGAAATGACGGTCAGAACAACCGACATCTCGGCGCGTTTGACAGCGCGGTAATACCCGTACAGCAGAAACAGCCATCCGATGCCGAGATAGAACGAGCCTTCCAGCCGCAGGTACTGTACGCCGATCGCGATGACCTCCATTTCTGATGCTTTCACGAAAATCTGCATCAGCGGATGCGCGAACAGATTGACAAGCAGAGAAATGACGATGGAAAAAGCAGCGCTCAGTGCAAAAGCATCTTTCGTGCCGCGCCGGATCCGCTCGTGATTTCCGGCCCCGTAATTCTGTGCGGTGAAAGTGGAGTAGGCATTTCCGAAATCCTGCACCGGCAGATAGGCAAAGGTATCAATTTTCACCGCGGCCGCAAATGCCGCCATGACCGCCGGACCGAAGCTGTTGACGAGCCCCTGTACCATCAGAATGCCGAAATTCATGACCGACTGCTGAATGCAGGTCATCGAAGAAAGATTCAGAATCTCTTTTAAAATGGAATGGCTGAAACGCCATTCTTTTTTTGACGGCAGCCACATGCGGCAGCGGAGCAGTACATAGAGCAGAATACCGACGGCGGACACATACTGCGCAAGAACCGTAGCGAGCGCCGCGCCTGCGATGCCGAACGGCAGTACAGCGACAAAGAGCAGATCCAGTGCAATGTTCAGCACAGCAGAGACAGCGAGAAAAATCAGCGGCACAGAAGAGTTTCCGAGCGCGCGCAGCATACAGGAAAAGAAATTGTATACGGATGTTGCAATAAGGCCGGCAAAGATAATCAGAAGATACGTCCGCATGCCGGGACGGACTTCATCCGGGACGCGAAGAAACGTAAGGATCGGCTCGATGCCTGCATAAACAGCGAGATTCAGCACGAGCGTAACGGCAAGGATCAGCAGAAACGCGTGGAGAATCGAAAGTTTTAAAGAAGAAAGATCTTTTCGTCCCTGATAAATCGAAAAGAGCGCACCGGCGCCCATCGACAGGCCGAGAAAAATGGAAGTCAGAAACGTCATCAGCGTATAGGAGGAGCCGACGGCGGCGAGCGCATTGCTTCCGAGAACGCGTCCGACGATCAGGGTGTCGGCAATGTTGTAAAACTGCTGCAACAGATTTCCTGCGATCATCGGCAGGGCAAACAGGATAAGAGAGCGGGAGATTTTCCCGCGGGTCAGATCGTAATACATAAAGAAACTTCTTTCCGAACATAATTATTAATATTATAACATAAAAAATCAAAAAATGTCAATTTGCAGGATGAAGTGTACAAAAATGCAATTGTCAGAAAACTTCGAAAAATCGAAGTTTATAAAATTTTTACAGATTTTGGGACACGTTCTGTAAAAAAACGGAAGATTTTCAGTTGATTTTTTTGGCCTTTTATGTATAATTAGAGTAGAAGAGGCCGGCTGGTCCGGTTTCTTCTAAAGGATACCTTCAAATTTCTGCATTTTGCAGAATGAAGCAGTATTACTATCAAAGGAAAGAGGTTAATTACAAGATGGCACAGATCGATTTAACAAAGTATGGCATCACCGGTACCACAGAAATTGTGTACAACCCTTCTTATGAGCAGTTATTTGAGGAAGAGACAAAACCAGAGCTGGAAGGCTATGAAAAAGGCCGGGAGACAGAGCTTGGTGCAGTTAACGTTATGACCGGTATCTATACAGGCCGTTCACCGAAAGACAAATACATCGTTGTGGACGAGAACTCGAAAGATACTGTATGGTGGACTTCTGATGAGTACAAAAACGATAACCATCCGGCAACCCAGGAAGCATGGGCAGCAGTAAAAGAGATCGCCAAAAAAGAGCTCTCCAACAAAAGACTGTTCGTTGTAGATGCATTCTGCGGCGCAAATAAAGATACCCGTATGGCTATCCGCTTCATTGTTGAGGTAGCTTGGCAGGCACATTTCGTAACTAACATGTTCATCAAACCTACAGCAGAAGAGCTTGAGAACTTCGAGCCGGATTTCGTTGTTTACAACGCATCCAAAGCAAAAGTTGAGAACTACAAAGAGCTGGGTCTGAACTCTGAGACAGCAGTAGTATTCAACATCACAAGCCGTGAGCAGGTTATCGTCAACACATGGTACGGCGGAGAGATGAAGAAAGGTATGTTCTCCATGATGAACTACTATCTGCCGCTGAAGGGCATCGCTTCCATGCACTGCTCTGCAAACACAGACCTGAACGGTGAGAACACCGCAATCTTCTTCGGACTTTCCGGAACAGGAAAAACAACTCTTTCCACAGACCCGAAACGTCTTCTGATCGGTGATGATGAGCACGGCTGGGACGACAACGGAGTATTCAACTTCGAGGGCGGCTGCTATGCAAAAGTCATCAACCTGGACAAAGAGTCTGAGCCGGACATCTACAATGCAATCAGACGTGACGCTCTGCTTGAGAACGTTACCGTTGATGCAGCAGGCAAGATCGACTTCAATGATAAGAGCGTAACCGAGAATACTCGTGTATCTTATCCGATCAACCACATTGAGAACATCGTTCGCCCGATTTCTTCTGCACCGGCAGCTAAGAATGTTATCTTCCTGTCCGCAGATGCATTCGGCGTACTTCCGCCAGTATCTATTCTGACACCAGAGCAGACTCAGTACTACTTCCTGTCCGGATTTACTGCAAAACTTGCAGGAACCGAGCGCGGAATTACCGAGCCGACTCCTACCTTCTCTGCATGCTTCGGCCAGGCATTCCTGGAGCTGCACCCAACCAAATATGCAGAAGAGCTTGTTAAGAAAATGGAGAAGAGCGGAGCAAAAGCATACCTGGTTAACACAGGCTGGAACGGAACCGGAAAACGTATCTCCATCCGTGATACCCGTGGAATCATCGATGCAATCTTAAGCGGTGCTATCAACGAAGCTCCGACGAAGACTATTCCGTACTTCAACTTCGAAGTTCCGACTGAACTTCCGGGCGTTGATCCGGCTATCCTGGATCCTCGCGATACCTATGCTGATGCTTCCGAGTGGGAGACCAAAGCACTGGATCTGGCTGAAAGATTCATCAAGAACTTTGCAAAATATGAAGGAAACGCTGCTGGTAAAGCACTTGTTTCCGCCGGCCCGCAGAAATAAATTTTCTGAATTGATCGAAAGGAAGCCCCTGACATGAAAGTGTCAGGGGCTTTCTTTTATGAAAATATCTGGAGAAATAAAATAGTTCCCTGCCCGAAAGTACAGACTGATGGGACAGGAAACTATTTTACAGCACACTCTAAAATAATACAAAAAATTTCAGCACCACAGAGCGTGAATTGTTGCGTCACTGGTTTTCGCCGTACCCTGATACGCCTTCAAAATAGAAAATAAGGCAGATCAGCAGGACAAGAGCAGTTCACGTACCATTTCTGCATCAAAGGTAACAGAGGAAACATGGTTGACTTCTATCTGATATAACGCATTTGCTGCGATATGCTCAGCAGCCTGCTCAAGATCACGAATACCACTTGTGTTTTCGTGGCAGGAGATTACGGCATCGAGTCCTTCCGGTGTCAGAATGCATTCCTTTTCTTTCATACCGATACGTTTTAACACCTTTGGAAGTGCATAGCGGGAGAAAATGATTTTCTTTTCTTCCGGTGTGTAATCCGGAATTTCAATCACAGCGAAGCGGGACATCAGCGGAGCACTGATCTGGTCCTTGTCGTTTGCGGTTGCAATCGGGTATACACCGACGGTCGGGATCATACATTCGATATAGTTATCGGTAAAACCAAGATTATCAAGAAGGGTCAGCAGAACATCTGCCGGGTTTCCGTTTCCTTTGCCGGAGGCAGCCTTGTCGAGCTCATTGATGATAAAGACGAGATTGGATTCACCAGCCATGGAAAAAGCATCCATGATGATTCCCGGTTTTGCGTTTGCGTAGATGCGGGAACTTCCGGTCAGCTGTTCCGGGTCATTAATCGAACTCATATCGAGTGTTGTCCACGGTAATTTTAAGATACGCGCAACGGCATAAGCAATCTGCGATTTTCCGGTTCCGGCAGGACCGATCAGTAACAGACCATAGGCCGGCAGCGTATGAGTCCGGTTAATCTGAATGATGGTTTCGATAATTCTCTGCTTCACACGTTCCATGCCATATAGTTCTTCATCGAGGATCCGGCGTGCCTCCACTGGATCAATGGCTTCAAAATAGTTGCTTTTCCATTGAATATTCATCATCATGGAGAGGGCGCGCTGTGCGTGGCGACGTTCTTCGGGAGAGACTTCGTGGGAACGGGCAACAGCGAGATTTCGACGCGCCCAAAGGCGGATATTATCCGGCAGCGTTCTTCCGGCGCAGTTCATAAAATCAGTAATGGATTGGATGCTGGTGAGTTTCATGCTGTCACCGGTTTCTTCCTGGTCTTCATCTTCGATTTCTTCTTCCGGTGCATTGCTGGCGAGGAGACGTTCAATCATAAACTGTAAAAATCCATCCTCAGCCGAAAGCTTTGCGCCGCCACCGAAAGCGATCTCGCGGATTTTGTAAACTGCATAACCGTCGGATGTTTGTGTACCGGAAAGGCGGACATTGATATGGTTTTCACCGAGCCATTTTAAAAGGCTGACAAAACGGGCATCAATCTGAAGAATGTCGGCAATAAAGGTTTCTTCTTCATCTTTAAATTCAAACGAGGTCCGTTTGGATGGGTTTGTGAAAATACCACAGGGATGATGCGGGAAAGCCTTCTCTTTTGTATCCAGAATTAGGATCGGCTGATCCGGAGAAGTAAACGGTGCGTTTGTGCGGAAAACAGTATACGTACATTCGGAAACTTTTGCTTTTTCCGGGGAATTGCTGAAATCAAAAACGGGCATGACAGAACCTCCTAATAAAATAAGTGCTTATTGGTACAATAAAAACAGTGTAGCACGAATTAAAAAATCCTGCAATCAATATGCAGAATTTTGTATTTTTATGCTATAAAAATGTTAGGCAGGCGGATATTCGCAATGGAAGCAGGGGACTTGCTCGATTCGGTTAAATTTTCGGATGGCGTAAAAAAAGCCCTCCGGGCAGGATCACACTGCGGCGGAGGGGAATTATGTCATTAAAGCAAGCTGCCGTAAGAAAGAAGCTCGCAAAACAGAAATCTTTCTTACACTGAAAAAGGAATAACATCAGGAAACAGCATTGGCTTTGTGAAAGTTCGGAAGCTGTACCAGCACGATCGCTGCAAACATCAGAATACAGCCGGAGAGCTCGCGAGCGGAGAGAGCCTGATGAAGGAGAATCCAACCGGCAAGAACAGAAAAAACGGATTCCAGGCTCATAAGCAGAGAAGCTGTGGCAGGATTTAATCCTTTCTGCCCGATGATCTGCAGGGTATAGCCAACACCTGAAGAGAGAATTCCGGCATAGAGAATCGGCATCCAGGCGTGCAGAAGATCGGAGAAGTTTACGGTTTCAAAGAGAACCATACAGACAGCGGACAGGAACGAACAGGTAAAAAACTGAATGCAGGACATTTTGATACCGTTGACAAGAGGAGAAAAATGATCAATGACCAGAATATGTACGGTAAATCCGAGCGCACAGGCAAGCACAAGAAGATCGCCCTTCTGCAAAGAGAAGGATCCGTCTGTCATGCAGAGCAGATAGAGACCGGCGACGGCAATGAGAACTGCGAGCCAGACCTTCGGCTGTACACGTTTTCGGAGGAACAGGCCGCAGACCGGAACAAGTACGATGTAAAGTGCAGTGATAAAACCGGCCTTTCCGACGGTTGTATACTGGATGCCGACCTGCTGCAGGGTTGAGGCAACAAACAGTGCGATACCGCAAAGAATACCGCCTGCCCAGAGCGCTTTTTGCTGTGTGGCATTTTCTGACGAAGCATCCGGCGGAAGGGTTCGTTTTTTGCACGAGGAGAAAAAGACAACCGGCGGAAGAAGAGTAAGTCCGCCAAGCAGATTACGGGCTGCGTTGAACGTAAAGGGGCCGACATAATCCATACCGGTCTGCTGTGCGACAAAGGCAGAACCCCAGATCGCAGCGGTCAGAAGCAGAAGCGCTGACTGTCGGTACTTATGAGAAACAGTATTCATAATAGAAAAAACCTCCTGAAATTGATACGATATTCATCATAGCACAAAGAGATGGAAAAAGCGAACGGAAAAATGTCGGAAAAGACGGAAAAATAGCACAAATAATCATAATGACGAAATAGTGCAGATGTTGCGAAAACGGATATGTGAAAAATGAGCAGAACAAAGGGAGTTAAAAAGAATAAAATGAGCAATTTAACCAACATAAAACAAAAAAAGAACACCAAAAACAAAAAATAGACACTGTTTTTCTAACAGTCTTTGTGTATAATGAATTCATCAAGCAAGAACGAAAACCTTAAGGAGGTAAAAAGTATGAAAAAGCGTAACATGAAAGTCCTTGCACTGTTAATGACAGTGACAATGGCAGGAACGATGCTTGCCGGATGTGGAGACAGCGGAAGCACAAGCACTAGTTCAAGCGGAGGAGCAACAGCATCCTCCAGCGGAACAGCAGATGCATCAAGCGATACCACAGCAGCATCTTCCAGCACAGCAGATGCTTCCAGCGAAGATACCACAGGTTCAGATGATGTGGTAGGCGAGCTTCCAAGAAATGAAACTCTTTACTTCGCAGGACAGCAGTGGGGTACCGTCAATGATTACAACCCAATGTCCGCAAACTCAAACAATGCAATGGTTATAGCACAGGGCGATGCTTCACGTGTACTTGTTTATGAAACTCTTTATATGTGGAATCCACTGGATGCAAAAATGTATCCGTTGCTTGCAGACGGAGATCCGGTTTGGAACGATGCCCGTACCGAAATTACCGTTAAGATCAAAGCTGATGCAAAATGGAATGACGGCACACCGGTTACTGCAAAAGACGTAGCAGCTACCTATCATGCACATGTAGATTACAATTCTTCTACCGGCGCTGAAATGAAGAGCTACATTGCAGATGTTGTTGCACAGGATGACAGTACCGTAGTCTTCAAACTGACAACCGATGACTCCGGCGAAGCAGTTAACCCGGTTCTTGCGGAAAGATATCTTCCAATGCTTTATATCATGCAGGAAAACTATCTGAAGACCGTAGCTGACAGAAACAACAACGATGCTGAAGCAATTAAAATGGATAAGATGGACGATCTGGTAACTTCCGGACCGTACAAAAAATACTTTGACAATGACCAGAACGTAGTTCTGATCCGCGATGATAATTATTGGGGACAGGCAGATTCCATGTGGGGTAAGCTTCCGGTTCCGAAATATATTTCTCACCCGATCTTTAAAGATAACGCAGCAGCTACCACCGCATTCCAGAATGGTGATATTGATGTGGCACAGATATTCATCACAGACCTTCAGAAATTGTGGTTAGAGCAGGATCTTCCGATTTCTACCTATGTTGATGAAGCACCGTATCAGCTGTGTATGACAATGCCTACCCTGTTCTTTAATACAGAAGTAGAAGGACTGGATCAGGTAGCTGTTCGTAAGGCAATCGCTATGGCAGTTGACTACGATCAGGTTATTTCTTCAGCAATGTCCGGACAGTCTCCTACCTTCGCAGATGTTCCGCGTTCTGTCATGAACCCGACCGATGCTGAGCAGGCTATGGTGGATCAGGATGCCTTAAAAGAGTATCAGTGGTCCAATGCCGATGTAGAAGGTGCTAAGAAGCTTCTGGACGATGCCGGAATCGTAGACACCGACGGAGACGGAATCCGTGAGTACAACGGAAAGAACCTTTCCTATAAGGCTGAGTGCCCGACAGGATGGTCTGACTGGAATGCAACCCTTGAAATCGTAGCAGCAGCAGGAAAGAATATTGGTATCAACATTGAGACCTACTTCCCGGAAGCAGCAAACTACAGCACGGATTACAGTACCGGAAACTTCGAAATCACCATGCAGTCCGGCCCTGGTACATCGGTTGCCAACCCGTACATGAGATGCCGTTTCTTCATGAGCTCTGATTACAACGATCTTGAGGTTAACTTCAGTGGTAACTTCGGTCATTATCAGAACGACCGTGTAGATGAAATCCTTGCAGCAATTCCTCATGAGACCGATGATGCAAAACTGAAAGATTACTATACAGAACTTTCCAAGATTATGCTGGAAGAGTGCCCGTGTGTACCGTTGATGTACAGACCGCAGGTATTCCACGAAGTAAACGAGTCCGTATGGACCAACTATCCGCAGAAAGACGATGGAAGTAACGTTCCTCCGATGGACTGCACCGATGGTTATGGCGTAGCAGCACTGTACAATCTGGGACTGGTTGACGGCTGATTTGCCAAACAGAAAGAAAGTTCATACTGAATTGTAACAGAGGCGGCCGGAGCCGGGGTGCTCCGGCCGCTTTTAAAAATCAGAAGGAGGGTTCTTCTATGAAAGGAATGAAAAAGTATTATACGCAGAAGATCTTGTGGTATCTTCTGACGTTAGTCTTTGCGGTACTGCTGAACTTCATTCTTCCGCGTCTGATGCCGGGTGATCCGGTTTCAACTATTGCGTCCAAATCGGTAGAAGGTATGACCGATGCGACTGCAATTCAGAAAGTATATGAAGACTATGCAGCAAAATTTGGTATTAACAAACCAATGTATGTCCAGTTTTTTACCTGGGTAAAAAATGCACTTCGCGGTGATTTCGGCGTTTCTTTCAGCCAGTATCCGCGTACCGTATCCGATATTATTTCCAGTTCGGTTCTGTGGACCATATGTTTACAGCTTCCGGCCATTATTGTTGGATGGATTCTTGGTAACCTGCTTGGTGCAATTGCAGCTTATATGAAAGGTGTTTTCGACAAGGCAATCCTTCCGGCATTCCTGTTTATCAGTAACGTACCTGCCTTTGGTATGGCGACCGTACTTTTGTTTATTTTCTCACTGAAATTACATATTGCACCTGCAGCAGGCGGCTATGCGAGCAGTATGATTCCGCATATGAGCCTTGCTTTTATGAAATCTGTGCTTTCACATTACCAGTTGCCATTCTGGTCTATCGTAATCATCACGATCGGCGGCCAGGCGATTGGTATGCGTTCGATGTCAATTTATGAATTGAATGCTGACTATGTAAAATACAGTCGTTTCCTTGGTATCAAGGATCATACGATTGTGAAATATGTGTTCCGTAACGCAATGCTTCCGCAGATCACCGGTCTCGCAATGTCCCTTGGTACCATGATCGGCGGCAACCTGGTAGCTGAGATGGTATTCAGTTACCCGGGACTTGGAACGACAATGCTCTCAGCAGTTACCGGCCAGGATTATCCGCTGCTTTCTGCCTGTACGTTAATCATTACCATCATGGTTCTGCTGGCCAACCTGCTTGTTGAACTTCTGTATGCAGTCATTGACCCACGTGTCAAAGCATCCCAGCAGGATTAGAAAGGAGAATACGCTATGAAAAATACAATCAAACAGATTTTTCATTCAGGAAAATTCGTGACAGGATTTGTAATCTTCTTGGCAATTCTCCTGACCATTATCATCTATCCGTTTGTTGTGGCAAAAGATCCGCTGGCAATGATCGGAAACGGAAACTTTTTCAAACCGGGTACCTATCTTTCGATTCAGGACACCGTAAATTCCGGCAAAACGTATAAGATGAATGTTGATGCAACCGCATCCATCGTTGAAAGCAAACTGACAATGGACAACCGTTCTATGATGGCAGAATGGCTGGAAAAATACGGCGGTGTAGATGCCAGTGAAATCGATGTTACCGACGCAGAAGGTCTGATTGCGCTTTGGGAGGAAAAATATGACCCAAATGCAGAACAGAAAGGCCTTATCGCAGCAAAAAAGAAAAAATATCAGCGTCTCGACAACGAAATCGACGGTATTTTAGAGGATGTTCCAACCATTATTGCCGAGAAAAATGAAGAGACCGGTGAGCTGGAAGAGGTTCAGAGCATCGACAGCAAGCAGTACATCAATGAAAAAGATGTCATTAACCGTCAGACCTTCGTGCTTGGTACAGATAACTTTGGTCGTGATGTTTTGACTGAGCTGATCTCTGCAACAGGTTCATCCCTGAAAATTGGTCTGGTTGCGGGAATCATTGCAACCGTGATCGGACTGTTCCTCGGACTTCTTGCAGGTTACCTTGGAGGTTTTGTGGACAACCTGATTCTGTTCTTTACCAACTTGTTCACCGTTATCCCATCCTTCGTTCTCTTGATCCTCATCTCCTACAGCGTAGGTGAGTCTCAGAGGGGAATCATGATGGTGGCACTCCTGATCGGAATTACAGCATGGCCGTGGACAACACGTTCCGTACGTTCCCAGGTTATTTCTCTTCGAAACCGTGACCATGTAAACCTTTCCAAACTGTCCGGCCACAGCATGCTGCGGATTGTCCTTACCGACATCCTTCCGTACGTTGCATCCTACGTTGTTATGGCCTTCATTCTCCAGATTTCCTCCGGAATTCTGGCAGAAGCACAGCTTTCTATGATCGGACTTGGACCGGCAACCACAAAGACTGCAACACTTGGTCTTATGATGCAATGGGCAACCCAGTACAATGCACACTTAAACGGTGCATGGTGGGCATATTTCCCGGTCATTCTTGTAATCGCACTTATTTCATTCTCTCTTAACCTGATGAACACCGGTCTTGACCAGGTATTCAACCCGCAGTTAAGAGACTAAGGAGGCAGCTATGGGAAAAGTAATGCTGGAAGTAAACAATCTGAAAACGAAATATGTGACTCGTTTTCATGAAGATGTATACGCCGTAGACGGAGTCTCCCTGAAGATTGAGGAGGGAAAATCCCTCGGTGTAGCAGGTGAGTCCGGCTGTGGTAAATCGACGCTGGCGCTGTCCCTGATGGGCTATTATTTCGCACCGCTTCACTACATCAGCGGCGATATTATCGTAGATGGAAGAAAAATTTCCGGAATGAAACCAGACGATGTCCGGAAAAATATTCTGGGCAATGAGATCGCCTACATTCCGCAGGCAGCAATGAATGCTCTGAACCCGACACAGAAAATCATCCGATTTGTAGAAGACGTTATTCATGCGCATGATCCGAAAATGCCGAAAAAGGATATTTATGATCTGGCAAAAGAACGTTTTCAGATCTTAGGCCTGCCGGCGGAGGTACTGCAGAAGCATGCGGTTGAGCTTTCCGGAGGTATGAAACAGAGAACCGTTATCGCAATTTCGACCATTCTTTCTCCGAAGGTACTGATCGCCGATGAGCCGTCATCCGCGCTGGATGTAACTTCCCAGAAAATGGTTATTAAAATGATGCGTGATCTGATGGAAAAAGGATTTATCAAATCCATGATCTTCATCACACACGAGCTGCCGCTTCTTTACAACGTAACCGATGATATTATGGTTATGTATGCTGGACAGATTGTAGAAAAAGGTACCGCAAAAGAAATGGTATTCGATCCGCTGCATCCATATTCCAAAGGTCTGATGGGATCGATCATCGTTCCGGAGGAAGGTGTAAGAGAACAGAAGCTGACTGCAATTCCGGGAACTCCGCCAAACCTGAAGCATCCGCCGGAGGGCTGCCGTTTCGCAGACCGCTGTCCTTATGCACAGCCAACCTGCCGCGGTATGAAACCAGAGGTCATCGAACTGCCGAACGGAAGAGAGTACCGCTGCCTGATGTCTGAGAGAAAGATTCGGGAGGTGTATGCAAATGCGTGATGGTAAAGAATTAAAACCATGCCTCTCCGGAAGAGGCGTAACGAAAGTGTTTGGCTTTGGCGATGCAAAAACGGTCGCTGTAGACCATGTTGATTTCGATTTTCATGAAGGTGAATTTGTTTCTATCGTAGGAGAATCCGGATCCGGAAAAACAACCCTTTCGAAGATGTTGCTCGGGCTGATCAGCGTAACGGAAGGCGAAATTGATTTCCAGGGTAAACCAAGAGACATCTCGAACGGAAAGAAGAAAAAAGAGTACTGGAAGGGAATTCAGGCGATTTTCCAGGATCCGTTCGCTTCCTACAATATGTTCAAACGTGTAGATTCTGTTCTGCTGGATTGTATTAACATGCGCGGTGACAAAAATCTGCCGAAAGAAGAAAAAGAACGTCTGATGACAGAGGCCTGCAGCTTTGTAAACTTAAAATACGCAGAACTGACAAACAAATATCCATTTGAGCTGTCAGGAGGCCAGATGCAGCGACTGATGATTGCACGTATTTTCCTTCTGAAACCAAAGATTCTGCTTGCCGATGAGCCGACGTCTATGATTGATGCCTGCTCACGTGCAACAATTCTGGATATGCTGCTGAAGCTGCGTGATGAGATCAATATGACGATTATCTTCATCACCCACGATATTGGTCTTGCTTACTATGTATCCGATAATGTTTATATTATGGAGCATGGAAAATTTGTGGAATCGGGACCGGCAGAAGAAGTAATTCTTCACCCGACAGCAGCGTATACCAAACGTCTGATCAGCGATGTTCCAAAGATTTATGAACCGTGGGATCTGACAACAGTATAACAATGGTACGAAAGCTGTTTCCCTGGAATCATGCTTTGCGTCATATATGAGTCTTGCGAAAAGAGAGACGGTGCACGGAAAAAAAGTGTACCGTCTTCTCTTTTTGTCAATAATTTTTCCGAAAAAATTGCTTTTTAAAGAAAAAACTGGTAAAATTAGTAAGGTTACAGAACCGAAAAGAAAACTGGGGGATGAAAAATGCGAAACTGGTTTCGCGGACTGAAACTGAACGAAAAATTTACCGTAACAACGTTGATCTTTATTTTTATTCCGCTTTTTGGCATGATGTGCTTTGGGTTTAGGAGTATCAAAAAGAATGCCATAGATCATGGGGTAAATGAAGCAGTAACGGCAATAGATCTTACCTGTGCGGAGGTGAATGCAAAAGCGAATGCCTGCTCAATGGTTGTAGATACGCTGCAGGAGTATGAACCACTGGAAAAATATCTTCTTCATCTCAGGAGGGGAGAGGAGATCTCGGAGAGCTATTATCAGCAATTTCGGAACAACAGCATCAGCATAATCGATAAAATGCAGGAGGCAATGCCGGATCTGTACCAGATCCATATTTTTGCCATGGCAGATGGTTTTCTGGAGCAGCAGCCGATCCTGTACCAGAAGGAAAAGATGAAAAACTGCGCCTGGTACCGAAGCTATCAGGGCGGAGGACAGTGGTTTTTTGACATACAGGAAAAAAATATTATCTCCGGTACAAAAAAAGAAGGTTCCCATTTGATGACTTATGTACGGGAGCTGCGGGATCAAAGCGGAGGAAGGCTTGGCGTGATCGAGGTATCCATGCGTATGGCAGACATATTTCCTGAAATCTATCGATCCGGTGACAGCAGCTGGGCCTGTTTTGTTGATGAAAATTGGAATTTATATGACTGCGGAAAGACAGCGGCAGCCTGCAAATGGCAGTCCTATCGGGGGCTGATTCTGTTCCGGGCAGGAATCCGTGACAGAAAAGAGAGTCAGCAGAGCGCGGTGATTGACCGGAAAAACGTTGCAATTGTGCTTCGGAAAGTCGATAAACTCAATGGAATGTTTGTAACATTGACCAATTTGGATGATGCAACCGGAAACATGATCAAACAGCAGCAGAGAATGCTGCTTGAATTTGCCGGCTTCGGATTGCTTCTGATTGTGGTGGTCAATCTGATTGTGCGTGGCCTGCTGAAGGAGTTTTATGACGTCCTGTGTGAGATGCGTCAGATTGACAATGGAACAACAAAGATCAAGGTTTGTTACAGCGCAGAAGAGATGCGGGAAATGAGCTATGGTATCAACGGAATGCTGGAGAGAATTCAGAAACAGAACGAGGAAAGCATCAAAAGGGAGGCAGCGCTGAAAGATACGGCAATCCGGGCAATGCAGAACCAGATTAACGCTCATTTTATTTATAATGTTCTGGAATCCATTAAGATGATGGCTGAGATTGATGAAGAATATACGATTTCCGATGCAGTGACAGCACTTGGTGAAATGCTGCACTACAATATGCGCTGGAATAAATTCCTGGTAACCGTTCAGGATGAGATGAATTATATTCAGAACTATGTGGAACTGATGAATCTGCGGTATGATTTCACAATAACACTGTCCGTTCAGATGCCGGAAAATTTGTATCGGCAGGATATCCCCAAGATGTCTCTTCAGCCGATTGTGGAAAATGCAATCACACATGGAATTGAGGAGCTGGATGCAGACGCCGTCATTGAAATCAAAGGAATAGAGCATGAAAAGAGCTTTGAGATTGAAATCACAGATTCCGGAACAGGCATGTCAGAAAAGCAGCTTGCAATTCTGAGACGTAAACTAAGGATGCGCCTGAATTCAGACACACAGCCGAAACATGGAATCGGGCTTCGGAATGTACAGGACAGAATCCACATTCAATTTGGAACAGAGTATGGGCTGTCGGTCTATACAAAAGAGCATTGCTATACGAAGGTGAGTATTCATCTTCCCATCACGAGGGGGAAATATTCTCTGATGGATCAAGAGGGTGACGAGAAAGAGGAAGAAAAAGAAAATGAATACACTGCTGGTTGTAGAAGATGAAAAATTAATTCGACAGGGAATCGTGGCGATGATCCGGCGAAGCAGCGTGCCGGTGGAGGAGATTCTGGAGTGTCGAAACGGAGAAGAGGCATTGGAGATTTTGAGAAAACAGAGGGTGGACGTCATGTTCACTGATATCCGTATGCCCAAAATGGATGGTCTGACACTGGTCAACAAAATGGAGGAGTTGTCACAGAAACCTGTTGTTATTGTTTTAAGCGGCTATGATGAATTTTCCTATGCGGTTGAAATGATGAAGCATGGAGTTCGGGACTATATTTTAAAACCGATCAAGCGGGAGACGATAGAACAGCTTCTGGAAAATCTGGAACGAGAGCTTTCAGAGACCCGGGAAACGGAAGAAGAGGAAGAACGGTGCTTTTTAAATCAGCTCCGTTATCTGATGATGAATGCAGAAATGGCCGAAGAAAAAGAATGGATGGATATGGAAAGCAGGATCCGGCGATACATCGGAAACGACAGCTTCCGGATCCTGCTGACCAGCAAGGCAAATGGGGAACGGTTTTCGAAATGCAGCGGAATTCTGCTGGAAGGCGTAGAAGGAGGAGTTCTGTATCTTCTGCCGGAACCGGAGGCAGAGCGGATCATGAAAGAAAAAGATGAGAGATTTTGTCTCGGAGTGGGAAAAGAACATCGTTCTGTGATGGAAATTCCAGAGGCATACCAAGAAGCACTGCTGGCCCGGGAAATGGCATTTATACAGAAAAATCCTGTGGAAGAATATCAGAAAAAATGTTTTGAGGAAAAGCCGGAGCTGGCACAGTTTCAGGAAAAATTTATTCTGCAGGTGCCAACGGACCGGGCAGATACTGTGCTGCGAAAAATGCGGAACTGGTATTTTGAGGCGGCGCATCAGAGGGTCTCCCCCTATCAGCTTCTGACAGTGACGGAAGCAATCTGCAAAGAACTGGATCTTTTTTACCGCGTGCCGGAAAAACAGGAAAAATGTCCGCGTCCTCTGCAGTACCGTGATGCAGATCTGTTTCTGGATGCGTTTGAAGAATGGATACACGTTTACAGGGAAAGCCTGAAAAGTCAGACGGCCGGAAAAGAAAAAATGGAAGAGGCAATTTCATATATTCGGGAAAATTATGCAAAAGATCTGAATATGGCGATGGTATCTAACCATATTTGCATGAATTATTCGCTGTTTTCAGCAGCGTTTAAAGAACATACCGGTGTGAATTTTGTGAACTATCTGAAGGAGATCCGCATTGCGGAGGCAAAGCGTCTGTTGATTCAAACAGAAGATAAAATTACGGAAATTGCCAAACAGGTTGGATTTGAAAATGATAAGCATTTCATGAAATCATTTAAAACGGCATGCGGCGTATCACCGTCTGAGTTCTGAAAAGATTACAAAATGGTTTCCAACGGAAAGGGAGGACAGGATGAGTAAAGAAAAAGAAACCGGAAAAGAGAAGGGAAGAATCCGCCAGCTGGCGCGGTATTACATTCCATATAAGGGATTGTTTTTTACCGACATGTTTTTTGCAATGCTTGGAGCAGCCATTACACTGGTGATTCCACTGATTGTACGGTATATTACGAGTACGGTTGTGGAAAAGCCGCTGGAGCAGGCAACGGGTGAGATTATCCGCCTCGGTATTCTGATGATTGCTATGGTTCTGGTTGAAATGTACTGTAACTTTTATATTGCCTATTACGGCCATGTGATGGGGGCGCGGATTGAGCATGATATGCGGAACGAGATCTTCGGCCATTATCAGAAGCTTTCGTTTGCTTTTTTCGATAACCAGAAGGTCGGCCATCTGTTGTCGCGCATCACAAGCGATCTGTTCGATATCAGTGAGCTTTTACATCATGGGCCGGAGGATATTGTCATTTCGTTTATCAAACTGATCGGCGCGATGATTATTCTGTTTGTGGTAAATCCGATGCTGGCATGTGTGCCGCTTGTGGTTATTGTGGTGATGCTGCTGTTTGCGTTAGTGATGAACAGCCGCATGAAGAGTGCATTCAAGGAAAACCGCCGCAGAATTGCGGATATCAACAGTCAGATTGAGGACAGTCTTTCGGGGATCCGTGTTGTCAAATCGTTTGGAAATGAGACAGAAGAGATGCGTAAGTTCAATGCGGGAAATGACCGTTTTGTCGATTCGAAGAAGGTCAGCTACCGCTATATGGGAATTTACAATTCGGGAATGGGAGCCTTTTCGACGCTGATTACCGTTATTTCGCTGATTGTCGGCGCATTGCTGATGACAGGTGGGAAGCTTGGGGCAGCGGATCTGGTTACCTTTCTTCTGTACATCAACAACTGCACAGATCCGGTGAAAAAGCTGGTGAACTTTACGGAGCAGTTCCAGAATGGTTATTCCGGTTATGAACGTTTCCTGGAAATTATGAGCATCGCACCGGACATCCAGGACAAGCCGGATGCACTGCCACTGAAGAATGTGCAGGGAGAAGTAACCTTTGAAAACGTTTCGTTTCACTATGAGGAGTCGAAGGAAAACGTGTTAAGCAATGTGAATCTGCATGTCCCGGCCGGCGACTATGTGGCACTGGTCGGCAGCTCCGGCGCCGGAAAGACGACGCTTTGCTCGCTGATTCCGCGTTTTTACGATGTGACGGAAGGACGGATTCTGCTGGATGGAAAGGACATCCGCGATGTGAAGTTAAAGGATCTGCGCGATGAGATCGGTATTGTGCAGCAGGATGTGTACCTGTTTGCGGGAACGATCATCGACAACATCCGCTATGGCAGACCGGATGCGACCGACGAGGAGGTCATCCGCGCAGCGAAAGCGGCCAATGCACATGAATTTATCATGGAGCTGGCGGACGGCTACGACACCGATATCGGCCAGCGCGGCGTAAAACTTTCCGGTGGCCAGAAACAACGGCTTTCCATCGCCCGCGTATTCCTCAAAAACCCGCCGATCCTGATTTTCGACGAGGCAACCTCAGCGCTCGACAACGAAAGCGAAAAAGTCGTCCAGAAATCTTTGGAACTTCTGGCGAAAGACAGGACAACCTTCGTGATTGCGCACCGGCTGTCCACAATCCGGAATGCAAAGCGGATTCTGGTGCTGACGGAGAATGGAATTGCGGAGGAAGGCACACATAAGGAACTGCTCGCGAAGGGCGGGATTTATGCGCATTTGTATGAGATGCAGTTTTGATGAAAAGTTCATTAGTATGACAGAAAGGCAGCGGAAGAGAAACCGCTGCCTTTTTTGACACTTTCTTATTTTCTTCATACTCTATAAAGAACAGAAAATGAAAGAGGAACATGGTATGGATTCATCCCGTATGAATCGCGGCTGCTGCGGTGCGAACAATATGCAGAACCGCCGCGCCGCTTCAAACAATATGGAACTGAAGATGGAACCAAGGAATTTCCCGCGGAAAATGCAGCATGTAGATCATATGATACCTGCAATGGCGTACGTTCCGATGCAGCGGTTTGAACAGATCTATGATCTTTCCGCTGCATTAAAAAATGGAACCTTATTCCCGGAACTCTGTAAACCATTCTGTGGAAAGGGAGGAGGAGAGTGCCTATGATGCCGCAGATGCCATCCCGTGAAAAGCTGCTCGCCTGGATTGATCAGGTCAGCTTTGCTGTTGTTGAAATGAACCTTTACCTCGACACCCACCCGGAGGATGAAGATGCACTTGCCTTTTTCCGGGAAAAAGTGGAGCTTCGAAAAGAAGTACTGAAACAGTACGCCGAACAGTACGGCCCGCTCACGATCGATACCGCCAACGACCGCATGAGCCGTTCTTTCGAATGGGTTATGCAGCCATGGCCGTGGGAAGTCAACCGGAAAGGAGGGTGCTGACGGATGTGGAATTATGAAAAACGCCTCGAGTATCCTGTAAACATCACGACACCAAACCCTAAAATCGCCCAAATTATCATGAGTCAGTATGGTGGCCCGGATGGAGAGATGGGCGCATCCATACGGTATCTCTCTCAGCGTTTCACAGCACCGAACCGAATTGTAGCGGGGGTGTTGAATGATGTTGGTACCGAGGAATTAGCTCATCTCGAAATGGTATCCACGATCGTTCATCAGCTTACCTGTAATCTTTCGCTGGAAGAAATTCAGAATTCCGGTTTTGCTAATTACTATGTAGACCACACGGCCGGAATCTGGCCACAGGCGGCCGGCGGAGTCCCGTTTAATTCCTGCGAATTTCAGTCGAAAGGCGATCCGTTAACAGATCTGTTCGAAGATCTCGCTGCAGAACAGAAAGCCCGGTCAACGTACGACAACATCCTTCGCTTGGTAAAAGATCCGGAGGTAGCTGATCCGATTCGTTTCCTGCGGGCGCGTGAAGTTGTGCATTTCCAACGTTTTGGTGAAGCACTGCGTTCTGTACAGGACGAATTGAATTCGAAGAACTTTTATGCGTTTAATCCGTCGTTTGATGCAAAGACTTTCTGTGCGGCACCGCAGCCAGGGGCAGGTCAGGGGAATTGCTGCACAAGATAGTAAATTAAAAATCAAAGAACAGCACACCACTGGAAAATCCCATCTGAAAAACAGGTGGGATTTTTTGGGTTTACAGTAAGAAATTCTTATCCAGTCGTAAATCATTATCCCATCATAATATAGAAAAAAGACTTTCAAAAACAGAACAGTCAGAAAGGATGTTCCATGGAAGCAATGAATTATGTAAAGCCCGAACTCATCGTCGTTGCGTTCGTGCTGTATTTTTTCGGTGTTGCTTTGCGGCAGGCGCAGGCGGTGAAGAATAAGTACATTCCGCTGATCTTAGGCGGCATCAGCATGGTGCTGTGTGCGGTTTGGGTGATGGCGACGAGTGAGATTGAGACGGCGAAGGAGGGGGCGATGGCGGTTTTTACGGCGGTCACGCAGGGGATTCTGGTGGCGGGGCTGAGCAATTATGTGAATCAGATTATCAAGCAGATCCATAAGCCGGAGTGAACGGCGCTTCAAAAAATCTGTGTTATGCCGGGCAGTCTGAACCATCAGAAAGGGGAGAATATGAGAATTGATCGGTCGTATCTTGGAAATCAGAATACGTATGCGGAAAACAATCCCAAATGTATCGTAGTCCACAACACCGACAACTTCGCAGCAGGTGCCGATGCGCGGGCACATGCGAGAGCACAGCATGACGGGAATTTCCAGAACATTTCCGCACACTATTACGTCGATGACGGTGACACAGCCTACCAGGCGGCACCGCACAGCCGGGGGTGCTGGCATGTCGGCATTAATTACGGCGGAAAAAATCTGTTTCAGCAGTACGGCAACAAGAACAGCATCGGTGTGGAGATGTGTGTGCAGGCCGGGTATAATTATGAAAAAGCATTTGAGAATACTGCGGCACTGGTGCGGGAGATCATGCGGGAGACGGGGATTCCGCTGGAAAGAGTCTATCGTCATTATGACATCTGCAGCAAATACTGTCCGAGCCAGATCATGAACCGCGGTGACTGGGACCGCATGAAGCGGATGATCGGAAGCGGCGCAGGGAGCACAGGAACGGGAACAGCAGGCAGCGGAACAGGAAAAACGTATGCGCCCGGGATCTATCAGGTGCAGACAGCGGCCCTCAACATCCGTCAGGCACCGGATGCGGACAGCAGGATTGCCGGAACGATCCGGGATCAGGGAAGCTACACGGTGACGGAAATCCAGAACACAAGCTGGGGACGGCTTCTCTCAGGGGCAGGCTGGGTCAACTGCCATACAGCGTATTGCCGTTATGCCGGTCCCGCAAAAGAAAAATCGGCAGAGACAGCAAAGTCATCCGGAAAGACAGTCGCAGAGGACGGAATCTGGGGCGAAAATCTGACGCGCCGTCTGCAGGAACTTTTCGGCACACCGCAGGATGGAAAAATCAGCAATCAGCTGGCCGTCAACCGGAAATTCTGTGATGGCATCACAGCCGCCGAGTGGGACAGTACGCCAAAAGGCGGATCGGCCCTTGTAAAAGAAATGCAGAAATGGGCATCGGCCGGCATGGACGGCTATATCGGTCCGCAGACAATCCTCGCCTGGCAGAAAAAACTCGGTACGCCGATCGACGGCACAGTAAGCAGCCCATCCGCCATGGTAAAAAAACTGCAGAAGTGGTGCAACCAGAAATAGAAAAAAGAATACTCAAAGACCCGGTTTTGTGTTATACTGGAAGATAGTTTAAAATGAACAGAAAGAAAAGAGCTTCAAAAAAGACTCGAAGTGTCAAATGTAAAATACAAAAGAGAAAAAATAAAGGTAATTTTTGCATACAGATTCATCGGGGGAATTGCGGCTGACAGGAGAGAACAACAGCAGATGAGAAAAAAGGCAGTAAAAAATGCAGGAATGATACGAATTTATCTGAATATGGCATGGAAACTTTTGCAGAAAAACCTGCTTAGCATCGTGATATTTGAGACGGTCTACCGCCTGTTTTCCAGCCAGCTGGTTTCAAGACTCGCCAATGCGGCGATCAACTTTTCCTTAAAACAGCTGGGAACGAGTTATATGACATCGGAAAACTTCAACAAGATCATGCTGCATCCGCTGACCCTTCTGCTGATTTTTGGAATTCTGCTTGTTTTCTTTTTCTGTATGCTGTTTGAAATCTATGCTGTCATGGCGGCTCTGGAGGCCTCCTGGAAACGAAAACGGATTTCCGTTCCTGTCATGATGCTTGCCGGCGGAAGAGGAGCTGCACAGTTTGTGCGTGCCCGCCCATGGACCTGGTTTTTCTACATGGCAGCGAGCTTCCCGTACCTTTGGCTGCACAGCAGCTACAGCGCCATCCGCAGTATGAAACTGCTTCAGGTTTCCCTGACGAAGATTTTCAATGCCTTCCCGGCATACTGGATCCCGGTGGTGCTGACGATTCTGCTTGTCGCGTTCTCGTTTGTGTTTTCCTACACCATCCCGTTCCGGTGCATGATGACGGAAAAAGAGAAAAATACCCATCTGCGGGTGCGCCAGACACTGGAAAAACGCGTGCTGCGTGAGCTTGGCATCAACGTCTTTTTCCAGGTGATGATTTTTCTGATTACGTGGGTTTTGTATCTGATTTTCGGAACGGCTGTCGTTGCCTATGCAAAGCTGGTGAAAACGCCGTCTACCGTTGTCAGTACCGTCATCGTCTACGGTGACTGGGTCAAATCGACGATGAGCCTGATCGGCGGAGCGTTCGGCCTTGTCGGAAGCATTACGTATCTGTATCTGATTTTTATCCGTTCCTCCCGAAAGGGCTACCAGAAGAGCCGGACAACGAAAAAGCCGAGCTCGAAGCTGGTACGCACCTTCTGCGGTCCGGTAACGGCGGTGGTTCTCACGATCGCCATGCTGGCGGGAGAAACGGTTTATCTTGTATATGCCATGCGCGCAACACGTGCAGAGGCAACGGCTTCCTCCCAGTATATTTCGGTGTCAGCGCACCGGGGCGGAGCCAGAAAAGCACCGGAAAATACGATGAGCGCGATCAAATATGCAGTGGACAGCATGTCGGATTACGCGGAGATCGATGTACAGGAGACGAGTGATGGTGAGATTGTCCTTATGCACGACACAAATCTGAAGCGGACAACCGGTCTGAATGCCAGCATCTGGACCCTGACCTACGATGAAATCAGCCAGCTCGATGCCGGTGTACGATTCAACAAAAAATTCCGCGGCGAGCAGATTCCGAAGCTGGAAGAAGTCATCGCGTACGCGAAAGGAAAAATCAACCTGAATATTGAAGTAAAATACAACGGCCACAACCAGAATATTGTCAAAAAAGTGGTGAAAATCATCGAGGACAATGACTTTGTGGATCAGTGTGTGCTGACTTCCATGAACTACAATTTCCTCAGGCAGGCAAAGAAAATCAATCCGGATATCAAGACCGGGTATACGATGAAAATGTCGTACGGAGGCCTGGAGGATATGGACGCGGCGGACTTCTTTTCTGTAAAATATACGTACATCACAGAAAGCTTTGTAGAGCATGCGCACAGTCTTGGTAAAGAAGTCTGTGCCTGGACGCTGAATTATCAGGGAGATATGCAGCGGATGGTCAACTGCGGCGTGGACAACATTATCACGGACGATCCGGAGCTGGTGCGTAAGGTTATCCTCGGAACGACTGACCGAAATCCGGGCTTTGTCAGCCTGCTTGGCTATGCACTGAAATAAATGGAGTAAAACAATGGAGGTGGAAACTTCATGGCAGAGAAAGTAAACATGCCATCCCAGAAGAAAGAAAAGAAGAAAAAGAGGAAGAAAAAACTTCCTTCGGATTTTTATGATTATAACCTGCTGGCCTGCACTATTTTGCTGGTCAGCTTCGGACTGATTATGCTGTACAGCGCGAGCGCCTACGAGGCGGCCAGTACATTCAAGGGAAATGATATGTATTATTTCACGCATCAGGCGGGGCTTTCTGCTATTGTTCTGGTGGGGATTGTGATATTGTCGAAGTTTGTAGATTATCATAGTGTATGGTTCCAGCGGATTGCAGCACTGGTATACTGGGGAAGTCTCCTTCTGATGGCGGCGGTAAGGTTTACGCCGCTTGGTTATGAAGCCTACGGGGCGAGAAGATGGCTCCGGATCGGCGGTGTCAGTCTTCAGCCTGCGGAGATTGGAAAGCTGGGGCTGATTCTGTATTTGCCATACATTATCCTGAAGATGGGAAAAAATATGCGTACCATCCGCGCAAAAGCGATTGTCCTCGGACTTGGCGTGCTGCAGGCGCTGGCTGCGTGGATTCTGACGGACAACCTGAGTACCGCCATTATTCTGGGACTCATCGCCTGCGTCATTTTGTTTCTGGCGGACCCGGAGGTAAAATTTTATGCGCGTGTGATTCCGGGCGCGGCGGTAATTGGCGTTTTTGCGATTATCATTTTAAAAAATAATCTGCAGATCTTTGAAAGAATAGGCGGTGACTTCCGGTCGAACCGTATCTATGAATGGCTTTCCGGAGGCAGCTATCAGATTCTGCAGGGACTTTATGCGATTGGCTCCGGTGGATTTCTCGGAAAAGGACTTGGCAACAGTACGCAGAAGATTACAACAATTCCGGAAGCACAGAACGATATGATCTTCTCGATCATCTGCGAGGAGCTTGGAATATTTGGCGCGCTTCTTGTATTGCTGCTGTTTGGCTACCTGCTGTACCGTCTGTTTGTGGTTGCACAGAATGCGCCGGACGCGTATGGAATGCTGATGGTGAGCGGCGTTTTTGCACATATTTCCATTCAGGTTATTCTGAACCTGTGCGTCGTTCTGAAACTGATGCCGGCAACGGGAATTACCCTTCCATTTATCAGTTACGGAGGAACATCGGTGCTCTTTATCCTGACGGAAATCGGCATTGCCCTGTGCGTCTCCCGCTTTATTGTGTTCCAGGATGGAAAGAGCGGAGAAGGAGAGGCGCAGGCGGAAGAACAGTAAAAGTAGAAAAATCTATTGACAAATGCCGGAATAACAGATACACTTTTTTCGAAAGAAATACTGGCTGCCGGGTAGAGGCAGGAAGGAGCAGAATAATGTTAGAAAAGATAAAAGAAATTTTAGTAGAACAGCTCAACTGTGATGCAGACAGCATCAACGAAGATACCTCTTTTAAAGATGACCTGGGTGCAGATTCCCTGGATCTCTATGAGATGGTTATGGCATTAGAAGACGAGTACGGAATTGAAATCGACACCGACGAACTGACAGACCTTTCTACCGTCGGCGACTTTATGGAATATTTGAAACAGCACGGCGTAGAGGTCTGAAAAAGAGCATTGCCGCTGGCAAAAGTGGAAGGATGGTGCAGCTCGGAAGAAACGCCGGGCTGTTTTCCATTCTAAATAAATGGTGGAAGGGAACAGACAAAAGGATTGTTCCAGAAAAACCAGAAATCAGGAGAAAAGAAAAATGAGCAATGTAAAAACAAGATTTGCACCGAGCCCGACAGGCCGGATGCATGTAGGAAATCTGCGTACTGCCCTGTATGCGTATCTGATCGCAAAACACGATGACGGAACCTTTATGCTCCGTATCGAGGATACCGACCAGGAGCGTTTCCAGGAAGGCGCACTTGATATCATCTACCGTACCTTAAAAGAGACCGGCCTGGTACACGACGAGGGACCGGACAAAGACGGCGGCTGCGGCCCGTACGTACAGAGCGAGCGTAATGCAGCAGGTCTGTACCTGAAATACGCAAAACAGCTGGTAGAGCAGGGTGACGCTTATTACTGCTTCTGTGACGCAGAGCGCCTGAGCCAGTGCAAGCGTAACGTAGGCGGAAAAGAAATCTCGATCTACGACAAACACTGCCTTGGTCTTTCCAAAGAGGAAGTAGAGGCCAATCTGGCAGCCGGCAAACCGTACGTCATCCGTTTCAATATGCCGACCGAAGGAACCACAACCTTCCACGATGAGATCTACGGAGACATCACCGTAAACAACGAGGAGCTGGAAGACCTGATCCTGATCAAATCCGACGGATATCCGACCTACAACTTCGCAAACGTCATCGACGACCATCTGATGGGTGTAACCCACGTTGTCCGCGGTAATGAGTATCTGTCCTCATCCCCGAAATACAACCGTATTTACGAGGCATTCGGCTGGGAAGTTCCGGTTTACGTACACTGTCCGCTGATCACCAACGAGGAGCATCAGAAGCTGTCCAAACGCTGCGGCCATTCTTCTTATGAAGACCTGATCGATCAGGGCTTCTTAAAAGATGCCATTGTCAACTTCGTAGCCCTTCTTGGATGGAGCCCGGAAGGAAACCGCGAGATCTATTCTCTCGAGGAGCTGGTAAAAATCTTCGATTACCACCACATCAGCAAATCTCCGGCCGTTTTCGATATGACAAAACTCCGCTGGATGAACGGCGAGTACATGAAGGCAATGGACGACGAGAAGTTCTATGAGATGGCGCTTCCGTATATCCAGAAGACAATCCACCGTCCGCTCGATTTTAAGAAAATTGCAGCCATGGTAAAAACAAGAATCGAAGTATTCCCGGATATTGCAGACCTCATCGACTTCTTCGAGGAAGTTCCGGAGTACGACGCTTCGATGTACACTCACAAAAAGATGAAGACAAACGAGGAGACCTCCCTTGCACTTCTTCAGGAAGTAAAACCGCTGCTGGCAGCGCAGGAAGATTTCAGCAATGATGCTCTCTTTGAGATGCTCAGCGCATTCGGAAAAGAAAAAGGATACAAGACCGGTTATATTATGTGGCCGATCCGTACCGCTCTTTCCGGAAAACAGATGACACCGGCCGGCGCAACGGAAATCCTTGAGGTTCTGGGAAAAGAGGAGTCTCTTGCCCGCATCGACAAAGCGATTGAGAAATTATCCAAATGATATATAATAATTCACAGAAAAAAGCGGTGATGCATACCACCGGCCCCATGATGGTCCTTGCCGGACCGGGGTCGGGGAAAACCGCAGTGATTACGGGGCGGACCTGCCAGCTTGTAACGAGCGGCATTTCCGCCTCTCGTATTCTTGTCGTAACATTTACGCGTGCGGCGGCAAAAGAGATGAAGGAGCGGTATTTGAAGACGATGGGAAAGACGAGTACCCAGGTCACCTTTGGAACGTTCCACGGGGTATTCTACGCGATTCTGCGCCATACGTACCGCATGTCCGGCAACAATATTTTAAGCGAGGAAGAGAAAAAGCGGCTGATGCGCGAGCTGGTCAACCACTATGCCAGAGACCTGGAGGAAGAGGATCTCGAGGAAAATCTGGCGCGCGAAATCAGCACTGTGAAGAACAATCAGATCCCGCTGGAACATTACTATTCCGCCTGTATGCCGCAGGAAAAGTTCCGCGAAATCTATGAGGCGTATGAGAAATGGCGGAAGGAGAACAAAAAACTCGATTTCGACGATCTGATGGTGCAGTGCAAACGTCTCTTTCTGGAGCGGCCGGAGGTCCTCCGCGCCTGGCAGCAGAAATTTCAGTATATCCTGATTGACGAGTTTCAGGACATCAGCCCCGTGCAGTATGAGATTGTGCGGATGCTGGCGCTGCCGGAAAATAACCTCTTTATTGTCGGGGATGACGATCAGTCGATTTATCAGTTCCGCGGGGCCAAGCCGGAGATCATGCTGAATTTTCCGAAAGATTACCCGGGCGCGGCGCAGGTAGTGCTCGATAAAAATTACCGTAGTACGGAATTTATCGTGAAGCGGTCCCAATGCCTGATCCACCACAACAAAAAGCGGTATGAAAAGGTGATTTCCACCAACAACGAGAAAGGAGCTCCGGTTGCAATCCGGGGATATAAGAACCCGCGCGAGGAGATGCGTGCCGTTGCCGAGGAGCTGCGGGAGGCGGAGAAAAACGGCTGTCCGTATGAAGAGATGGCGCTTTTGTTCCGCACGAATCTTGGCTGCCGGACAGCAATAGAGGAACTGATGGAAGCACAGATCCCGTTCCAGATGCGGGATACCCTGCCGGATCTCTATGACCACTGGATTGCGAAAGATCTGCTGACGTATCTGAATCTTGCGATGGGAAGCCGGAAGCGCGGCGAGTTTTTAAAGATTGCCAACCGCCCGAACCGTTATCTGTCGCGGGATGCCTTTGAGGAGGCGACTGTTTCGTTCGATGCACTTCTGGAATATTACGAAGAAAAAGACTGGATGTGCCAGCGGATCCGCAAACTGGAGCAGGATATCACGACACTGACGCATTTATCGCCGTTCGGCGCGGTCAATTACATCCGCTATGCGATCGGCTATGAACAGTATGTGAAGGAATATGCTGCATACCGCCATCTGAAAGAGGATGATCTGATTTCCGTTTTGGACGAGCTGCAGGAGGCGGCAAAGAGCCAGAAAAGCATCGAGGGCTGGTTTGCACATATTGAGGAATACCAGCAGAAGATGAAGGAAAAACAGAAGCAGCGCGCAGAGAGTGCGGAAGGAGTTATGGTTTCCACCCTGCACAGCGTCAAGGGACTCGAGTACGACAAGGTCTATCTTCTTGACGTCAACGAGGGCGTAATGCCGTATCAGAAAGCAGTCCTTGCGGAGGCGATCGAGGAGGAGCGGCGGATGTTCTACGTCGGAATGACGCGCGCCCGGAAAGAGCTGACGCTCTGTTATGTGGAGGAACGGTTTGAAAAGAAAGTCGAGCCGTCCCGGTTCCTGGACGAGGTGATCCAGTAAATTTGTACTGTTGTGAAAGATGTTGAAAATAAATTTACTAATTGATAAAATTTTAACAAATAATACATTGACAAAGTTTTAACAATGAAGTATAGTAATACCTGTAAGCGGGAACAATAAGATGACCGCAAAGCGAGGAGGAAAAACATTATGAAAATTTTATTTTACGATACCCAGAGCTACGACAGAGAATCTTTCGACCGAACCAAAGAGCAGTTTCCAGAAATTGAAGTGGAATATTTAAAAACCGGCCTTGCTGCAAGAACCGCTTCCCTGGCAAAGGGCTACGATGCCGTGTGCGCCTTCGTAAACTCCGATGTCGGAACAAAAACCGTAGAAGCACTGCATGAGGCAGGCGTCAAGCTGATCCTGATGCGCTGCGCAGGCTTCAACAACGTAGATTTAAAGACAGCTGCAAAATACGGCATTGATGTACGCCGTGTACCGGGTTACTCCCCGGAGGCTGTAGCTGAGCATGCGATGACACTGGCCATGACGGTAAACCGCCACATGCACAAAGCATATACGAAAGTAAGAGAAAACGACTTCAGCCTGGGCGGACTGATGGGATTTAACTTCTATCAGAAGACCGCCGGAATCGTCGGAACCGGAAAAATCGGTGCGGCTATGGCAAGAATCTGCCGCGGTTTCGGCATGAAAGTCATTGCTTACGATGTATACCAGAATGAATCCTTAAAAGATTTTGTTACGTACGTAACTCTTGATGAACTGCTGGCGCAGAGTGATCTGATCTCCCTGCACTGCCCGCTGATGGACAGCACATACCACATGATCAACCGCGAGAGCATCAAAAAGATGAAAGACGGCGTGATCCTGGTCAATACGTCCCGCGGAGGTCTGGTAAAGACAGACGACCTGATCGAGGGAATCCGTGCAAGAAAATTCTTCGGCGTCGGCCTTGACGTATACGAGGAGGAAACCCCGAACGTATTCGAGGACCGTTCCGATGAGATTCTGGAGCACTCCACCACAGCACGTCTCCTGTCCTTCCCGAACGTTATGATCACTTCACATCAGGGATTCTTCACCGAGGAAGCACTGCGTGCGATTGCAGAGACCACACTGCAGAATGCGCTGGATTTCGAGGCAGGAAAAGAGACCCCGAACATTGTCCGTGCATAATGGAAATCCACTAGAAAACAGTTATCTTATAAGAGAACAAGAGACAACCCATTTTCGGCGGGTTGTCTCTTTTAAATTATGAGAAAATAGTGTATGATGGTAGATAGCAGAAAAAACGGCCAGAGAAAAACACTGGCCGGATACAAAAGGAGAGCAGGATTTTATGGACTGTAAAGAAGCAGAAAAATTAATACAGCCATACGTGCAGGGAAATATGCCGGAGAAAGAGATGGAACCGTTTATTTCCCATATCCGGAAATGCCATACATGCCACGAGGAACTGGAGACATATTTTATTGTGAACCGTGCGATGGCATATTTTGAGGATGACGCGCCCGATTCCTACAATCTGACAGGACTTCTGGAACGCGATCTGGAGAAAAAAGAGGAAGAAGCGAGACACCGCCGGTACAAAGATACGTTTTTCCGGGTGCTGATGCTGATTCTCGTTCTGTTTCTGGTGCTCCTGGCTCTGCACTATTTTGAAGTGATAGAATTACCCTGGCTGAAAGGATTATTATGAGTGATAAAATCGTATTACTGGACGGACACAGTATTCTGAACCGGGCTTTTTACGGCGTACCGGATCTGTCCAATGCAGAAGGACTGCACACGAACGCCGTATATGGATTCCTGAATATTCTGTTTAAAATTCTCGATGAGGAGCAGCCGCAGTATCTTGCCGTGGCGTTTGACCTCCATGCACCGACATTCCGCCACAAAATGTATGACCAGTACAAGGGAACGAGAAAGCCGATGCCGCAGGAATTGCGCGAACAGGTCCCGGTGATCCAGGAAGTGCTCGCAGCAATGGACATTGAGATTGTCACAAGAGAGGGCTATGAGGCGGATGATATCTTAGGAACGCTCGGCCGCAAATGCGAAGCGGAAGGGATGGAAGTTACGATCGTATCCGGAGACCGCGATCTGCTGCAGCTTGCAACGGACCACATTCTGATCCGGATTCCAAAGACCGTAAAGCGTGTGACGACGATCGAAAATTACCACACGGCAGAGGTGTTGGAAAAATACAGTCTTCTCCCGAAACAGATCATCGATCTGAAAGCGCTGATGGGCGATACCGCAGACAATATCCCGGGTCTGCCGGGTGTCGGCGAGAAAACCGCGACGAAAATCCTGCTGCAGTACGAGACACTGGAAAATGCGTATGCACATTTCGAGGAGATCAAACCGAACAAGGCAAAAGAGGCGATGCGTGATCATTATGATCTGGCGGAATTAAGCAAAAAACTTGCAACGATTGATACCGATGCGCCGGTGGAGCTCGACCGTGAAAAAGCGGCACTCTCGAATTTTTATACACCAAAAGCGTATGAGATGTTCAAACGTCTGGAGTTTAAAAACCTGCTGGGCCGCTTTGAGGAGACGAATGCAGAACCAGAGGATGCCGTCTTTCTGCGCACCGTAACGGATTTTTCCGAGGCGGAAGAACTCTTTGGAACCATCGCGAAGGAGGAGAAGGCAGGAGCCGCTCTTCTGACAGAAGAAACCCCTAAGGACGGACCGATGGCAGATCGGAGCCGTTCACTTGTCGGTATGGCAGTTGCGTATGGAAGCGGAGAGCCGGATGTTGTTTACTTCCCAGCAGAAGGTTTCCTGACCGGAGATTATTTAAAAGAAAAATTGACTGAGCTGCAGAAGCAGATTCCGGTTTTCTGCGTCATGGACGGAAAAGAATTTCTGAAGGATATGCCGGACGCCGATGAAGCCCATCTGTTTGATGCCGGAATTGCCGCGTATTTATTAAATCCATTGAAATCACAGTATTCGTACGATGATATCGTAAAAGAGTACGTACACCGCTATGTGCCGGCAGTGGAAGAGATCTTCGGCGGAAGCAAGATTCCGGCCGCAGGAAAGATGACGCCGGAACAGCAGGAGTCGTATGCAGGTCATCAGGCGTATGCTGTATTTGCCGCACAGGAAAACATGGAAAAGCTGCTGAAGGAGCAGGGCATGTGGGATCTGTACCGGAATGTGGAGATTCCGCTGGTGTTTACGCTCCGTCAGATGGAAGCGGATGGAATCGCCGCAGAAAAAGAAGCACTTTCCGTTTACGGAGCTGAGCTGGCGGAGCGGATCGGAGAGCTGGAGGCACAGATCTACGAGGAGGCCGGCGAGGAGTTCAACATCAATTCCCCGAAGCAGCTTGGCGTGATTCTGTTTGAAAAGCTGCAGCTTCCGGGCGGCAAAAAGACCAAGACGGGTTATTCCACTGCCGCCGATGTGCTCGAAAAGCTCGCACCGGATCACAAACTTGTTGCCGATATTCTGGAGTACCGCCAGCTTGCCAAACTGAAATCGACGTACGCCGACGGTCTGCAGGCCGTGATCGGGAAAGATGGAAGAATCCATTCGACATTTAACCAGACCATCACCGCGACCGGCCGCATCAGCAGTACCGATCCGAATCTGCAGAACATTCCGGTGCGGATGGAGCTTGGCCGTCTGATCCGGAAAGCCTTCGTGCCAAAGCCTGGCTGTGTCTTTCTGGATGCCGACTATTCCCAGATTGAGCTCCGCGTGCTGGCCCATATGTCGGGCGATGAAAACCTGATCGAGGCGTACCGCGAGGCGGAGGATATCCACCGCATGACGGCATCGAAAGTGTTCCATGTGCCGCTTGAAGAGGTAACACCGCTGCAGAGAAGAAATGCGAAGGCGGTCAACTTCGGTATCGTATACGGCATCAGTTCGTTCGGTCTGGGCCAGGATCTCGGCATCAGCCGGAAAGAGGCAGAGGCCTATATCCAGCAGTATTTCGAGACGTATCCGGGTATCCATGAGTTTTTGAACCGCTGCGTGGAGGATGCCAAAGAGAAAGGCTATTCCGTGACGATGTTCGGACGCAGACGGCCGATGCCGGAACTGAAATCGAGCAACTTTATGCAGCGGTCATTCGGCGAGCGCGTTGCGATGAATGCGCCGATCCAGGGAACGGCGGCGGATATTATTAAAATAGCGATGATCCGCGTGGCGAAACGGTTGAAAGAGGAGCAGTTAAAGACCAGACTTCTTCTTCAGGTACACGATGAGCTGCTGCTGGAAGTGCCGGAAGACGAGCTCGAAAAGGCAGAACAGATCCTGGAAGAGGAGATGACCGGGGCGGCACATCTGGCTGTCAAACTCGAGATAGATATGCACACAGGAAACAACTGGTACGAGGCGAAATAGCGCACTCATACCAGGAGCGAAAGGATACAAAAGAATGAAAGTTTTTGGAATTACAGGCGGCGTGGGCGCTGGAAAAAGCGAAGTGCTCACGTACCTTGGACAGAATTATGATGCAACGGTGATCCAGGCGGACGAGGCAGGTTACCTTGTGATGCTGCCGGGCGGCGAATGCTATGGAGAGATTGTGAAGCTGTTCGGCAGACAGATCACCACAGAGACCGGCGAACTTGACCGGAAACGGATTGCTGAGATCGTTTTTCAGGACGAAGAAAAGTTAAAAGCCCTGAATTCGATCGTTCATCCGGCGGTAAAACGGTATATCAAAAAAGCCATTGCAGCCGCGGAAAAAGCAGGGACGGAATACGTCTTTGTGGAGGCCGCACTCTTAATCGAAGAAAAATATGATGAAATTTGTGATGAACTGTGGTATATTTATGCGGATGAAGAAGTCCGGAAGGAGCGATTGATCGAAGGACGCGGCTATTCCGAGAAGAAAGTTCGCGAAATCATGGCAAATCAGCTTTCCGAGGATGAATTCAGCAGCCACTGCGATTTTGAAATCGACAACAGCGGCGATTTTGAGGAAACAAAAAAACAGTTAGACCATAGGATGAAAAAATATGAAACTTTGTAGTATTGCAAGTGGTTCGAGCGGAAACTGCATTTTCGCGGGAAGCGAGACCACAAGCCTTCTGATCGATGCGGGCATCAGCGGAAAGCGCGTGGAGGCGGGGCTGGCTGTTCTCGATCGCAGCGCGAAGGAGCTGGACGGCATTCTCGTGACACATGAGCATTCCGATCATATCCAGGGCCTTGGCGTGCTGGCGCGCCGGTATGGTATTCCGATTTACGCAACGGATGGAACAATTCAGGCGATGCAGCAGACGAAGAGCCTTGGAAAGTTCCCGGAGGGGATTTTCCACACGATTCACGCGGATGACACGTTTACGCTGGGTGATATCGCCGTACATCCGTTTACGATCTCCCACGATGCGGCAGAGCCGGTCGGCTACCGCATGGAATCCGGCGGGAAATCGATTGCGATTGCGACGGATCTTGGCGTTTACAGCGATTACACGGTTCAGAATCTGACCGGGCTGGATGCCGTTTTGTTAGAGGCAAATCACGACGAGAACATGCTTGCGGTCGGACCGTACCCGTATCCGTTAAAACAGCGGATCGCCGGGGCGAAAGGCCATTTATCAAACCTGGCGGCAGGCCATCTCCTCTGCGAGATTCTGCACGACAATCTGCAGGAAGTGCTGCTCGGCCATCTGAGCAAGGAAAATAATTACGAGGCACTGGCCTTTGAAACCGTGGCCTGCGAGGTCACAACGGGCGATAATCCGTACCGCTCGGGCGATTTTCACTTGGCTGTCGCAAAAAGAAGCGAAGTATCACCATTAATAGAAGTATAAAGCTACATACCATGTTTTTCGCAAGGCCGCCATTACCGGTTTTTCCGGGGCTTTGACATAAAACCAGAAAAAGGAGAATGGAAACATGAAGAAGACAATTATCACTGTCGTAGGCAAGGACACCGTTGGCATTATCGCAAAGGTATGTAATTATCTGGCAGAGAACCAGGTAAACATCGAAGACATTTCTCAGACGATTGTGCAAGGATATTTCAACATGATGATGGTAACGGATGTCTCCAAGAGCGAGAAATCCAACGCAGAGCTTGCAAAAGATCTGGAGGAGCTTGGAAGTTCCATCGGCGTTGTCATCCGCTGCCAGCATGAAGATATTTTCAATATGATGCACCGTATCTAAAGCGAAGGAGAAAAACGACATGATAAATCTGTTTGAAGTAAAGGAAACGAACGAGATGATCGAAAAAGAGAATCTGGACGTTCGTACCATTACCCTTGGAATCAGTCTTATGGACTGTATCGACTCCAATCTTGACAAGCTGAACCGCAAAATCTACGACAAAATCACGACGACTGCCAGAAATCTGGTTTCCGTAGGTGAGGAGATCGAGGGCGAGTTCGGTATTCCGATTGTAAACAAGAGAATTTCCGTTACCCCGATTGCCTTAGTCGGCGCAGCAGCCTGCAGAACGCCGGAGGATTTCGTGACGATTGCACAGACTCTGGACCGTGCGGCAAAAGAAGTCGGCGTCAATTTCCTCGGCGGCTATTCTGCTCTGGTAAGCAAAGGTATGACGACAGCAGATGAGCTTCTGATCCGTTCTATCCCGAAGGCACTGGCTGTGACGGATTTTGTCTGCAGCTCCATCAACCTTGGCTCCACTAAAACCGGTATCAACATGGATGCTGTCAAACTGATGGGTGAGATCATCAAGAAGACGGCGGAGGCAAGCAAAGAGAACAACTGCCTTGGATGCGCAAAACTCGTTGTTTTCTGCAATGCACCGGACGACAACCCGTTCATGGCAGGCGCTTTCCACGGCGTAACCGAGGCGGATGCCATCATCAATGTCGGCGTTTCCGGTCCTGGTGTTGTCAAACATGCTCTGGAAAAAGTACGCGGCGAGAACTTTGAGGTACTCTGCGAGACGATCAAGAAGACGGCGTTTAAGGTAACGCGTGTCGGACAGCTCGTTGCACAGGAGGCTTCGAAACGGCTGAACATTCCGTTTGGTATCATTGACCTTTCCCTGGCACCGACTCCGGCGATCGGAGATTCCGTTGCGGATATCCTTGAGGAGATCGGCCTCGAGCACGCAGGTGCACCGGGAACGACAGCGGCGCTGGCGCTTCTGAACGATCAGGTGAAAAAGGGCGGTGTTATGGCATCTTCCTATGTCGGCGGTCTCTCCGGCGCATTCATCCCGGTTTCTGAGGACCAGGGTATGATCAACGCAGTCAACGACGGTGCGTTGACCATCGAGAAGCTGGAAGCTATGACTTGTGTCTGCTCTGTAGGCCTTGACATGATCGCCATCCCGGGAGACACGAAAGCATCGACCATCTCCGGAATCATCGCAGATGAGCTTGCCATCGGTATGGTCAACCAGAAAACAACGGCAGTCCGCCTGATCCCGGTCATCGGAAAAGGCGTGGGCGAGACCGTAGAATTTGGCGGTCTCCTCGGCTATGCACCGATCATGCCGGTCAACAACTTCTCCTGCGAGGCATTCGTCAACCGCACCGGAAGAATCCCGGCTCCGATTCATTCGTTTAAAAACTAAAAAGACAGCTGAAAAGCCGGCAGTGATCCTGGATGGAAAGGATCACTGCCGGCTTTTTTTACCATCTGCGCAAATAAAAATAGTAATTTTAAGGAATGTATAGTATGATATATTACATACTGATAATTTTACTTGCAACCCATAAAAAGTGTAAGAAAAAATGAATTATTACGGGGAACTTCAGCGGTAGCAGCCGTTGTTCTAGCAATACCTCTGCGGATGTGGATGTGAAGGCCGCCATAGAAAACACAAAGTATTATTTGAACAAAAACGGCAAAATGCAGACTGGCTGGCAGAAGATCGGTGGAAAATGGTATTACATGGATAAGAACGGAGCGCTGCAGGAATCTAAATGGATCAGCGGAATTTATTATGTAAAAGTCGATGGAAGCATGGCCGTTTCCGTTTTCCTATATCAGACTTATATTCAGGATATTATCTATGAGGAACGGTTAAACCAGATGGAGGAGATTACCCATCAGATGTTTCAAAATCTGGAAGATGTAATCGATTCCCACTGGGACCGGGTAACGGAAGAGCACAATTATCTGAAAGATGCAAATATACAGACTACAGATGAACTCTGCAGACATATGAAAAAGAAATATGAATTATCAGCATATGCAGATCATAAGATCACGCTGATGGCAGTAGATTCAGAAGGCGGATATTATACAGAGGCTGGAAACAGAGGACTTTTCCGGGATCTGGATTATTTCGAAGAAAGTCCTGAAAAGATCAGTTTTGTTTTTGATTCTATGACAGATAATCAGTCAAAGATGGTGTTTCTGAATCGTCTGCCGGAGCCAATAGATCTTCAGGATGGAGGAAAGAAAACTTCAACAGCAATCAGGTGGCACAGGAAGCAAGCAGATCCAAGAGCAGTTTTCTTGCCAATATGTCTCACGATATACGTACTCCTATGAATGCAATCATTGGTATGACGTCATTAATCCGATATGATGCCGGTGATAAAGGCAAGGTAATAGAGTATGCGGATAAAATTGACACTTCCTCACAGCATCTGTTGGGGATCATTAATGATGTTCTGGACATGAGTAAGATTGAAGCCGGAAAAACTGTGTTCAAATATGCTGACTTTTCTATCGTGGAGTTTATACAGGAACTTGACACGATATTTCATTCTCAAACTCGGCAGAGTTCAAGGACAGGATTTTTGATGCCTTACCCGTGCAGAAAACTCCATGACGAATAAGATACAGGGAACCGGTCTTGGAATGGCAATTACCAAAGATCTGGTTGACTCCATGGGCGGAACGATTGATGTAGAAAGTGAACCGGGACACGGAAGCTGTTTTGAAATCTTTATGGATTTGAAAATTGCCGAAGAAAGATCTGGTTCTTCGGCGTCACAGGCAGAAACAGATGAGCAGGATGGAAATATCCTGCAGGGAATGCGGTTCCTGTGTGCAGAGGATAATGAGATAAATGCAGAAATCCTGACAGAACTGTTGAAGGTGCGGAATGTACCATCTGTGAAAATGGTGAAGAGCTTTTGAAAGCATTTGAACAGTCTGCGCCAGGTGATTATGACATGATTCTGATGGACGTACAGATGCCTGTTATGATTGGCTATGAGGCAACGAAGGCAATCCGCAGAAGCTCCCATGAACTGGCAAAGAAGATTCCGATCATTGCCATGACCGCCAATGCATTCTCAGAGGATATTCAGCATTCTCTGGCAGCCGGTATGAATGCTCATGTTTCAAAACCGGTTGAGATGAATGTGCTGGAAAAGACGATCAGAAGCATAAAATACGGCGGGGGGAGTACCAAAACGCAGGTCACTGAATTGTGATAAATGCTGCAGGGGGGATAGAAAATGAAAACAAAAGATATTCAGGAACTCTATCAAATAAAATTACATAGTATGGATACGATCCTGCATCAGATATCGCTTATGGATCAGGTGGAAAATGAGCAGGAGCTGTCAGAAATCATTCACTCTTTGTTGCAGGCGATTGGAAACTATACAGGGGCAGACCGGGTATATGTTTTTGACTGGGAAACCGATCAGAAGGACAGCCTGAGCAATACATTTGAATGGTGTGCCGATGGAGTGGCACCAGAGATAGATAACCTTCAGGCAATCCCGGTCAGTTCGATGCCGAACTGGGTGAAACGATTTGAAAACAAGGAAGTAATCGTGATTCATGATCTGGAAGCGACAAAAAATTCTGAACCGGAAGAATATGAATTGTTAAAAACACAGGAAATATGTTCCTTGATTGCGGTGCCGATTTATGCCAATCATCAGATGAATGGATTTATCGGGGTAGATAATCCTGATTTGAGGAAGAATGAGATTTCCATTACACTGCTGTCTGATGTTGGCGGACATCTTGGATGTGTGAGGAAAAATCTGAAAAGTACGGTACTGTTGAAAAAGGCTCTTGATGAGGCAACAAAGAGGTCAGAGATTATTGCCGCAATTGCTACGTTGTATGTAACAATCGTACAAGCCAATGTTAAAGAGCGGACATATGAGCTTTTGAAAGGCCATGACCTTGTGCAAAAAATCCTTGGACAAAAGGGGAAAATTGATGATGTTATGGAAAGGCTTCCAACAGCATTTGCCGCCCAGGAAGGGAGAGAAAAATACCGGGAGTTTCTTGACTTTGATACATTGACAGAGAGACTTCGTAATACGAATTCTGTTTCGATTGAATTTATGGGAGTAAACGGAGAATGGCGGCTGGCCAGATTTATTGTAAAGAGCAGAGATGCACATGGAAACGCTGTGGATGTGCTTTATGTCGTACGAGATATTACGGAAGAAAAATCACGGGAACTCATGTATCAGAAACAGCTTAAGGAAAGCGTGGAAGATGCTCATCGCGCGAATCTTTCAAAAACAGCCTTTCTCCGGCGTATGAGCCACGATATCCGTACACCGCTAAACGGAATCGTGGGGATGATCCATATCGCTGAAAAATATAACAATGATGTGGTCAAGTTAAGGGAATGCAGGAAGAAGGTACTTCAGTCCGCCGATTATCTGCAAAATCTGATCAACAATGTCCTGGATATCAGCAAACTGGAATCCGGTTCCCTTGTGTTGGAACATAAATCCTTTGATCTGGCAGAACTGTTAAGGAATAATCTGACGGTTGTTGCAATGAGTGCTTATGAGAATGGTGTAAGATTTGAAGGCGGCGTGGAAGCAAGCACAATCCGCCACAGATATTTGATTGGAAGTCCGGTACATCTGAGCAGGGTTTTAATGAATCTTTCTTCCAACGCGATTAAATACAATCATTTTCATGGAACAGTGAATGTTCATTGCGAAGAATTATCGGATGATGGGAATATAGCTGTTTTTCAGTTTGTATGTTCAGATACCGGTCTTGGTATGAGTGAAGAATTTCAAAAACATGCGTTTGATGCTTTTGCGCAGGAAGGCAAACAGTCAACTACAACATTCAGTGGCTCCGGTCTGGGACTTTCGATTGTCAAAGATATTGTTGAACGGATGGGTGGAACGATAGAACTGGAAAGCGAAGAAAATGTAGGAAGCACGTTTACGGTTACGGTTCCATTTGAAATAGATTATTTGGTTGAAAATAATGATTCACAGAAGGACAGCTACTCACAGGATATGGATCTGTCAGGAAAACGGGTGCTTCTTGTTGAAGATAATGTCATTAATATGGAGATAGCCCATGCAATCCTGGAGGAGGAGCATCTGAACATTACAGAAGCGAAAAACGGAAAAGAGGCATTTGAAATATTTCAGAATTCCAGGTTGGATGAGTATGATGTCATCATCATGGATGTGATGATGCCGGTCATGGATGGGCTGGAAGCAACAAAAGCAATTCGTATGCTGGAACGTGAAGATGCCAAAAAGATTCCAATCATTGCCATGACGGCAAATGCTTTTGAGGAAGATCGGAAAGCATGTCTGGAGGCCGGGATGAATGAACATATTGGAAAGCCGATTGATATTCCGCAATTAAAAAGAGTGATCACAAAACTGCTGACAAAAAGGGGTAGTAAACGCAAAAACATAATCATTCATTGAAATTAAGAAGAACTATAGCAATTTTATTAGGACTTTTGATATTTAGCAGTCACCCTGGCAGGGTGCAAAAACACAGATAACACGAAAGAAGAAACCGAAAAGCCTGTTATTACCCTCGGCAGCGACAGCTATCCACCATACAATTATCTGAATGAGGATGGTGTACCGACAGGAATTGATGTAGAACTGGCTACGGAAGCATTCAAAAGAATGGGATAACAGGTGAAGGTTGTCCAGATCAACTGGGAGGAGAAAAAAGAACTGGTGGAGAGCGGCGAGATTGATTGTATCATGGGCTGTTTTTTCTATGGAAGGACGTCTTGACGATTACCGCTGTCCAGTCCACAACCAAACCGGAAAGCATCTTTCTGAACCAGACGGATGAGAGGATCCCAAAGCTGGGAAATCTGATCATCCTGGGACACCGGGAGCTGATCTATACGTTTCTGGGAAAAGGATATGTAGATGCGGTTGCTGCACACGAGGAATCTATCGTTCAGTATAGGAAGGATTATGATGCAAGCTTCCGTATCCTGGAAGAGCCTCTGATGATCACCGGAATAGGCGTTGCTTTTGCAAAAGAGGATGACAGGGGAATCTGTGAGCAGATGGGCCAGACACAGGAAGAGATGCGTCTGGATGGCACATCCCTGAAAATCATTGAAAAATACCTGGATGATCCCCAGAAGTATCTGGAGGTGGAGAAAAACGGATCCAGCTGCTCGGCGGTCTGATAGGAATCTGTGTAGCTGTAGTCTCTCTGTTTTATTTCTTCCACGCAGAAAAAGCAGAAGCAGAGAAAAGAATGGTGGAGATTGTAAACTATGTGAAAGTGCAGTGTTCCACTACACCCATTATAATGAATCTTCGGAATCCAAAAGTCTCCTCCGTGCCATTGAAAGTGCCAGACAAATGAGTACAAATATTAAAATGGAAACAGAAAACGGCGGGCAGCTAAGAGAGGATTTCCTGAAAGAAAAAAGGTGCCGACGTGACAAAAACATGGGATGGTCAGGAAGCTGTTGAACTGTTCAGAAATAGTGAACTTGGTGAATTTGATGTCATTCTTATGGACATTATGATGCCGGTCATGAATGGTTATGAAGCTACAAAGATGATTAGGTCTCTGGACAGAGAGGATGCAAAGAAAATACCGATCATTGCAATGACAGCAAATGCGTTCACGGAGGACAGAATAAGGGCAAAAGAAGCAGGGATGAATGAACATGTTGCTAAGCCTGTTGATGTGGAATTACTGATGAAAGTAATTTATAGCGGGAGTGCTATGAAGCATTAATAGTACATGAGAAAACAAGGAGGAATTCAGTTGTTGGAGAAAGCGGTTCAGGCTGCAATATATGAAAAAGCTCTTAAAAATCATTATATAGAAATCCTGTACATTGATTTTGAAGATACTCATGCGTTATGCATCTGGCAATATAGATGATCTTAATCGGATAAAACAGCAGATGACGATGGAAGCAATCACACAGGGAACAGCAGAACACATCATGCATCATGTTATGATCAATTTTATACTGAATGGTGAGATGCGTTTCATGCAGTTTGACTTTACAAGAGAAAGTGCAGATACAAAAAATGTTTTCCTGTTTGTGGAGGACTATACAGTTCCACAGCAGCAGATGATGCTGCTGCTGGAAAAAAGCTGGTTCTATAACAGAACCAGCTTTTTTGTGTATTCATGGACGAACGGTGTCCCTGTTTTGTGAGAACGGACAGTCTCGTAAAAAAGAGAGGCCTGTATATCGCTCTCAAAGGCGGCAAGTGCATCGCCGGTAAGAAGCCGCGGGGCGTCGGCTGCCTTGGCAATGAGCGGCAGAGAAGAACGTCTTCTAATCTCTTTTAACAATGCACCGGCACTTTTTCGGAAACCGAGAACACGGTTATAGCCGGCCGGGTACAATGTTTTCTGGTTCAGAAGCAGATGCATCAGGGCACGGCTGATGCGGGTGTAGGTCATCTCTTTTGTTTTGAGCTGCAGGGCGAACTCCGAGAATGAGGAGCATGCGTGGCGCTGGCGGAGGATGCGATTGGCAAGATCCGGCGAAAGATCAAGATAAGAGGAAAGGGATTCCTTCGTTTCTGTGAGGAGCCGCGCGGCGAGGAGCAGGCTGAAATCATCGCTGGAAAGCAGGCCGTGTGCGGTGACGGCGTCCTGGAAAGCGGGATAGACTGCTTCCGGCATGCAGGAGGCGAGCGCGGACAGTTCCGGATCCTTATGCGGATTGGAAAAAAGAAGATTCCGCATTGCTGTAGCAGAAGGGAGTGCCTGTGTGAAAAGCGCTCCTTCGTGGTAGCCGCTGCCCTCCCGGCGGATCGTTACCGGCCGAATGCGGCTTTGTGACAGCAGAAGTGCCTGGACATATTCAATGCCTAAAATATTGTTTGGTTCTTTTAAAAAGGTATCAAGTTCTTCTTTTGAAAGCGAAGAGAAGGAAGCGCTGTCAGAAAAATAAGCGGAAAGTGCCTGTGCGCGCGCCGTCGGGAAGGAAAGTCCGTTCCGAAGCAGACCGGAGAGCAGCTCACGGTATTCCTCCGGCTCGTGGAGCAGAACATCAGCGAGTTCCAGAAACGGCGCCGTGTCTCCATATTCACTGCCAAAGCAGAGAAAATCGACACAGCCAAGCGCAGTAAGAAGCGATACCGCCCCGCGTGCGAAATGCTGTGCACTGCCGAGTGCAAAGTGACACGGAAGCTGTAAGATAAGGTCCGCGCCGCCAAGAAGCGCCAGCTCCGCACGGTCGTGTTGGTCAAGAATCGCAGGTGCGCCGCGCTGGACGAAATCGCCGCTCATAATCACGACAAGATAGTCCGCCCCGGTCAGCTCCCTGGCTTTTGCCAGCTGATAAGCATGGCCGTTATGAAAAGGATTATATTCTGCAATGACTGCGGTAATGGTCATAAAACGTACCTTCTTTCGAAAAAAATAGCACGATTCCAAACAGAGAGGAACCGCGGATCACATAGCCCTATCGTAACAAAAACAGAAAAGGAATGCAAGAATTCCTCCGTTTTGGATTTTTTGTCCAGTTGTTTTGAATTTTATACTTGCGAAAGGGCAAAAAGCGTACTACAATGAGAATATCGAGTAAATTTATCGAAAGGAGTCAAAAGATCATGGGATTTATTGACACAATTAAAGCAAGAGCAAAAGCAGACAAAAAAACAATTGTACTGCCAGAGTCAGAAGACAGAAGAACATATGAGGCTGCTGCACAGATCCTGAAAGAGGACCTTGCAAATCTGATCATCATCGGAAGCGAAGAGGCAGTAAAGAAAGGCAGCGAGGGACTGGATGTCTCCAAAGCTACTATTGTAGATCCAGAGAAAAACGAGAAAACACAGGCTTATGTAGATAAGCTGGTAGAGCTTCGTGCAAAGAAAGGCATGACTCCGGAGAAAGCAAGAGAGACCATCCTGAATGACTATACATATTATGGCGTTATGATGGTTAAAATGGGAGATGCAGACGGACTTGTTTCCGGTGCCTGCCATTCTACCGCAAACACCTTACGTCCATGCCTGCAGATCTTAAAGACCAAACCAGGCACAAAACTCGTATCCGCATTCTTCCTGATGGTAGTTCCGGACTGCGAGTACGGCGATGACGGTGTATTCGTATTCGGTGACTGTGGTCTGAACCAGAACCCGAATCCGGAAGAGCTGGCTGCAATCGCAGAGTCTTCCGCAGAGTCCTACCGCATGCTGACCGGAAACGAGCCAAGAGTTGCTATGCTTTCCCACTCCTCCAAAGGAAGTGCAAAACATGCTGATGTAGACAAAGTTGTTGAGGCTACCAGAATTGCAAAAGAAGCAAACCCGGATCTCGCACTCGACGGCGAGCTGCAGCTTGATGCCGCTATCGTTCCAAGCGTAGGTGCATCCAAAGCTCCGGACAGCAAAGTAGCAGGAAAAGCAAACGTTCTGATCTTCCCGGATCTGGATGCCGGAAACATCGGATACAAACTGGTACAGAGACTGGCAAAAGCAGAAGCATACGGCCCGATGACGCAGGGTATCGCAGCTCCAGTCAACGATCTGTCCCGTGGATGCTCCGCAGAGGATATCGTTGGTGTTGTAGCAATCACTGCTGTACAGTGCCAGGCACAGTAAGCACGAAACAAAACCAATTACAAGCGGTTTTCTGGCCGGCTGCGGAGAACAGGCCGGCCAGAAGTTTTAATAAGAATTTTAAAATAGGAGAATTTAGAAATGAACGTATTAGTAGTAAACTGCGGAAGTTCCTCTCTGAAATTCCAGCTGATCAATTACGATAACCGTGACGTCCTGGCAAAAGGACTCTGTGAGAGAATCGGTATCGACGGACGCCTCGTTTATGAGCCAAAGAACGGCGAAAAAGAGGTAACAGAAGCAGCAATGCCGACACACGTAGAGGCAATCCAGATGGTTCTGGACGCTCTGGTAAACGAGAAGAGCGGCGTTATCAAGAGCCTGGAAGAAGTAGATGCCATCGGACACCGCGTTCTGCACGGCGGAATGAAGATCACAAACTCTGTTATCATCGATGACGAAGTAATCAAAGTTATCGAGGAGTGCGCTGACCTCGGTCCTCTGCACAATCCGGCAAACCTGATGGGAATCAATGCCTGCATGAAACTGATGCCGGGCGTTCCGAATGTAGCAGTATTTGATACCGCATTCCATCAGACCATGCCTCCGAAAGCATATATGTACGGTATTCCGAAAGAGTACTATGAGAAATACGCAATCCGTAAATACGGCTTCCACGGAACTTCTCATAAATTCGTATCCAAGAGAACCGCAGAGTTCCTTGGCAAAGACTACAACGATCTGAAGATCATCGTATGCCATATGGGAAATGGTGCTTCCCTTTCCGCTGTAAAGAACGGCAAATGTGTAGATACCTCCATGGGCCTTACCCCGCTTGAAGGTGTGATCATGGGAACCCGTTCCGGAGATATCGATCCGGCTTTTGTTGAGTATCTGTGCAACAAAGAGAACCTGACCGTATCCGAGGTTCTGAACATTCTGAACAAGAAATCCGGTATGCTCGGCATGACCGGCATCTCCAGCGATTACCGTGATGTATCTGCAGCAGCAGAGGCAGGCAATCAGGATGCCATCAACTGTCTGGAAGCATACGCTTACCGCATTATCAAATACATCGGTTCCTACATCGCAGCTATGGGCGGCGTAGATGTGATCACCTTCACCGCAGGCCTTGGAGAGAACGCTATTCCGCTTCGTGAGACCATCTGCAAAGCATTTGAGTTCATGGGTCTGGAATTCGATTCTGAGGCAAATAACTGCCGCGGCGTTGAGAAGATCATCACCAAAGAAGGCTCCAAGATTACAGCATGCGTGATCCCGACCAACGAGGAAATCGCAATCTGCGAGGAGACTGTAGAGTTAGTAAAAGGAAAATAAAAAATAATTCAAAAAGCAGTTGACAATTCTTATCTTCCCGGGTATAATTGGTAAAGTGTGATTAGGAGAACAATATGAAAATCAGTCTGACCAAGTTATTTGCGCAGGACGGAAAGTCCGAAAAGTATGAAATTCCGCTTACATCCGAAACTTTTTCGATCGGCGGGCAGGACTATCGGGTAATCGAAAAACATCCTGTTATCCTTGGCCTTACGCATGAAGGCAATCGTGTGATCACGATCACCGGCAGCGCAGACCTTACAATGGAGATTCCATGTGCAAGATGCCTGACACCGGTAGCGACTCCATTCCAGCTCGAGTTCGATCTGCAGATTGATCTGAATCTGTCAGAGGAAGAACGCGAGGAAAAAGAAGAGGACTCTTCGTTTGTGGAGGGAGACGAGCTCGATGTGGAAGAACTGGTTCGTAATGAGCTCATAGTCCAATGGCCGATTCGAGTGCTGTGTAAAGATGACTGTAAAGGAATCTGCAGCCGTTGTGGTGCGAATCTGAATATTCAGACCTGTGATTGTGATACCACAGGGCTAGACCCCCGAATGGCTGCAATCAAAGATATATTCAGCAAATTTAAGGAGGTGTAACTATGTCCATTTGTCCTAAGAATAAATCTTCCAAAGCAAGACGCGATAAGAGAAGAGCAAACTGGAAAATGTCTGCTCCGAACCTTGTAAAATGCAGCAAATGTGGTGCTCTTATGATGCCGCACAGAGTTTGCAAAGCTTGTGGTTCTTACAACAAAAAAGAAGTCGTTGCAATGGACTAATATTCATAAATCGGAATCAGTTCCGATGTGCAATGCAGCAAAAGGCTCCCGTCACCGGGGGCTTTTTTGTTGTCTCTGCGGGTTGTCTGGAAGCGTCATATAAAAGATTTGACGTGGTGTGTCGTGATGTGCTATAATGGTCTCGGTGAGAATTGAAACAATATTGCAACATTTTCGTAACAATTATAAAAAAGGAGTGCAAAGCATATGAAGAATAGACGAATCATATTTCTGGCAGCATGCATGTGCAGTGTAGTATTCCTCTCAGGATGTTCCACAGACAGTCTGATGGATAAAATGATGGGAACTGAGACGACGGTTTCGTCTTCGGCCAGCGTAGATATTTCAAAAGAGGACAGCGATGCTGTTCATGTAGATGCCAATCTGGAAAAGCCGGTTTTTTCGGTAAATCCGGTGGAGAGCCTGCAGATTCCCGTTGGAAATACATCTGGAAAGCTGACTTGTGAGGCAGGAATAACGGGAGAAGGCACAGTAACATATCAGTGGTATAAGAACAACGTAAATTCCAACGGCGGAGGAACACCGATTGAAGGCGCAACAGAAGTGACATACCAGGTCGATACTTCAGCGGAGGGCAAAGATTACTATTACGTTGTGGCAACAAACACGGTTGGAAATACCGTTTCCATGGCGACGAGTACGGTAACAGAAGTTACGGTAATTCCGGCAGGAAAATGGGTTCAGAATGAAAACGGATGGCAGTATCAGAATAATGATGGAAGCTATGCAACCAATACCTGGCAGAATATCGACGGCTATTGGTACGTGTTTGATGAAAATTCATACATGGTGACAGGATGGTACTGGAGCGGAGAAGAATGGTATTATCTGGCGGACAACGGTCAGATGCAGACCGGCTGGTTCACGCAGGATGGTGAGGAATATTATCTGGATCCGGATACCGGTGTCATGGCACGGAATACAACCATAGACGGTCATGAGATGAATTCGAGCGGAGTCAAGGTTTCTTAAGAAAAATAAGACAAAACAGAGCGGGTGGATTTTGGAAAGATAAATCCACCCGCTTTTTTGGAATACAGGAGAAAGCGCGGATGGGCATTTGTGCTTGATTTTTGCAAAGGAGTTTAGTATAGTTAATACAGCACTTGCATAAGTGCTTTTAGAGCGTGGTTGAAAACGGTTTTTTGAAAGAAAAAGAGTTTTCAAACGCGCTTTAGAAAAGAGAAAAGAGGAAAAAACATGAGTGACTTAGTCAGAGTTGCAGTGGACGCGATGGGCGGCGATTATGCGCCTGTGGAGCCGGTAAAAGGCGCCGTTGAGGCCGTAAACGCAGATGAACGTGTCAAAGTCCAGCTGGTCGGCCAGGTGGACGTCATCGAAAAAGAACTGCAGAAATATACGTACCCGAAGGAGCGGGTTGAGATCGTCCCGGCAACCGAGATCATTGAGACGGGAGAGCCGCCGGTCAATGCGATCCGCCACAAAAAAGATTCTTCGATCGTTGTCGGCATGAAAAAAGTGCGCTACGGAGAGGCAGACGCGTTTGTCTCATCAGGAAGCACCGGAGCAGTCCTGGTCGGCGGACAGACGATCGTAGGACGCATCAAGGGCGTAGAGCGCCCGCCGCTGGCTCCGCTGATCCCGACGAAAGACGGTGTATCCCTTCTGATCGACTGCGGTGCGAATGTTGATGCAAGACCGTCCCATCTGGTGCAGTTTGCCATGATGGGTTCCATCTATATGGAACACGTTGTCGGCATTAAAAATCCGCGTGTGGGAATCGTGAATATCGGTGTGGAAGAAGAAAAAGGAAACGCGCTCGTCAAAGAGACGTATCCGCTTCTGAAAGAAAACCCGTATATCAACTTTGTCGGCAGTATCGAAGCAAGAGAAATTCCAAACGGAGCCGCAGACGTTGTTGTCTGTGAGGCGTTTGTCGGAAACGTTATCTTAAAGCTGTATGAGGGCGTTGGCGCGACCCTGATTTCCAAGGTAAAACAGGGCATGATGACATCTCTGCGCAGTAAAATCGGAGCCCTTCTTGTGAAACCGGCGCTGAAAGAGACACTGAAGTCTTTTGATGCCAGTGAGTACGGCGGAGCACCGCTGCTTGGCTTAAAAGGACTCGTTGTAAAAACGCACGGAAGCTCAAAAGCCAACGAATTTAAAAATTCCATTCTCCAGTGCATTTCATTCAGCGAGGAGAAGATTCCGCAGAAAGTGCAGGAGCATCTGGCAGACTATAAGAGCAGCAGGGAGGCAGCGAAAGATGGAGTTTGAAAAATTACAGGAGATCATTGCGGATGTATTAAACGTAGATCCGAATGAAGTAACCATGGAGACAACCTTTGCAGATGATCTGGGAGCGGATTCCCTGGATGTATTTCAGATTGTGATGGGAATTGAAGAAGAATTTGATATCCAGATCGAAGCAGAAGAAGCAGAGCACATCGTATCGGTTGAGGATGCGGTGGAAGCGATCAAAAAGAAACTGGCAGAATAATAGAAAATGGCGAAGGGGCTGTTTGCTACAGGACAGCCCCTTTGTTACCGTCCGCAGAACACCTGCAAACGGTAACTATGAGGAAGGACAGGCTTAAAACAGGTTATGAATAATATTGATAAACTCGTGGATTTGGAAAAGAAGATCCAGTATAAATTTCAGAATTTCGGACTGCTGGAGATGGCGATGCGCCATTCTTCCTACGCAAATGAGCACCATATGGAGCGCCTGGAGTGCAACGAGCGTCTGGAGTTCTTAGGAGATGCCGTGCTGGAAGTTGTATCCAGCGAATTTTTATACAAGACATTCCCGCGTCTCCCGGAGGGCGAGATGACGAAAAAACGCGCCAGCCTCGTCTGTGAACCGGCACTGGCATTCTGTGCCCGTGAGATTGACCTTGGCAGCTTTCTGCTCCTTGGAAAGGGCGAGGAGGCAACCGGCGGCCGTCACCGCGATTCCATCGTTTCGGATGCTATGGAGGCAACGATCGGTGCGATTTTCCTGGACGGCGGCTTTGAACCGGCAAAAACGTTCGTTCTGAACTATATCTTAAACGATATCGAACACAAACAGCTTTTCTACGACAGCAAAACGATTCTGCAGGAGCTGATCCAGGGTGAGACGGATGAAGAGATTGTTTACACCATCTTAAAAGAAGAGGGACCGGATCACGACAAGAGCTTCTGGGCACAGGTCAGCGTCGGAAAGAAAGCGCTCGGTACCGGAAAGGGCAGAACGAAAAAAGCGGCAGAACAGGCAGCGGCATACGATGCAATTCTTGCCAGAAAAAAAGCGTAGGTGAATTATGTATCTCAAATCCATTGAAATGCAGGGATTTAAGTCGTTTGCCAACAAAACCATTCTGCAGTTCCACGACGGTATTACCGGCGTTGTAGGGCCGAACGGCAGTGGAAAGAGCAATGTTGGCGATGCGGTGCGCTGGGTGCTCGGCGAACAGAGCGCCAAGCAGCTCCGCGGCGGAAATATGCAGGATGTTATTTTCTCCGGAACCGAGACGAGAAAGCCGCTCGGCTACGCGTCGGTTGCAATTACACTTGACAATTCCGACCACAAGCTGAATGTCGATTTCGAGGAAGTCACGGTGACGAGACGGCTCTACCGCTCCGGTGAGAGCGAGTATCTGATGAATGGTGCATCGTGCCGGTTAAAGGACATCAACGAGCTGTTCTACGATACCGGTATCGGAAAAGAAGGCTATTCCATCATCGGACAGGGTCAGATTGATAAGATCTTAAGCGGTAAGCCGGAAGAGCGCCGGGAGCTGTTTGACGAGGCGGCAGGAATTGTCAAATTCAAGAGAAGGAAGGCCGTGACCGAAAAGAAGCTGGCGGAAGAGCAGCAGAATCTGGTGCGCGTCAACGACATTCTCTCGGAACTGACAAGGCAGTTAGAGCCGCTGGAACGCCAGTCTGAGACGGCAAAGATTTATTTAAAGAAGAAAGAGGAATTAAAGATCCTCGATATCAATATGTTTCTGCTCGAGATGGAGCGCATCCGGAACGATCTCGCGAAAGTAGAAGACCGGTACCGGATTGCAGAAGAGCAGTTAAAGAGCACGAAAGAGGCTTTTGAGCATACGAAGCAGGAGTATGAAAAGCTGGAACAGGAGCAGGAAAAACTGGACCAGACGATTCTTTCTGCGCGCGATCAGGCGGGGGAGAATGCACTGAAACGCCAGCAGCTCGAAAACCAGATCGAGGTGTTGAACGAGCAGATTCATGCATCGGAGAGGAACAGCGACACATTAAGAGAACGTCTGGAGGCGATCCGCGCGGAGAGCCGCACAAAGACGGCAGAAAAAAATACATATCAGGCAGAAAAGGACGGGCTTCATGAAGCACTTCTTGCGTCAGAGAAGGAAAAGAGTGAGAAAGAGGCCGCTCTCTCGGAATGCCAGGAGCAGATCCAGGCAGTCGAGCTGCAGAGTGAACAGGATAAGAGCGAAGTCATCGGCCTTCTGAACCAGCGGGGTTCCACGAAGGGAAAAATGCAGCGCTACGATGCGATGCTCGAGCAGATCGGCATCCGAAAGGCAGAATTAAGCCAGAGGGTGCTGCATTTAAAGACGAGCGAGTCCGAACAGAACGGGCAGATGGAAGAACTGCAGAACGCGTTTGAAGCGCTCGAAGAGACGGTAAGCAGCCTGAAACAGCAGTACCAGGAGGCAGATCAGAAGATTACCGCGCTGACGGCGGATCTCTCGAACCAGACGAAAGAGATGGAAGCCGGCCAGACCAATTACCACAGAGAAGCGTCAAGGCTCGAATCCTTAAAGAACATCACCGAGCGGTACGACGGCTATGGAAACAGTATTCGGAAGGTCATGGAGCAGAAAGACCGGAATCCCGGCATCCACGGCGTTGTGGCGGATCTTCTGCAGGCGGAGAAAAAGTACGAGACGGCGATCGAGACCGCACTTGGCGGCAGCATTCAGAATATTGTTACCGACAATGAGGCGACGGCGAAATACCTGATTGAATACCTGAAACGGGGCCATTTCGGCCGTGCGACGTTCCTTCCGCTCACCAGTATGCGCGGGAAAAAAACGCAGGTGAATGAGGATGCGGCAAGAGAAACCGGTGTGCTCGGTGTGGCAAATGCACTTGTTTCGTACGACCCGGTGTATGAGGGCCTTGTGGCACAGCTGCTTGGAAGAACGCTGGTGGTCGACACGATCGACCATGCCATTGTGATCCAGCGGAAATACCGTCAGACGCTCCGCATGGTAACCCTCGAGGGCGAGCTCTTGAGCCCGGGCGGTTCCATGACAGGAGGTTCGTTCCGGAACAACAGCAACCTGCTCGGAAGACGGCGTGAGATTGAGGAACTCGAAAAGAGCGTACAGGGTCTTGCGAAGGAACTGCGGGAAATCCAGCAGGAACTTGAAGAGAAGAAAAATAAGCGGAATGAAATCCGTGATCTCCGCACGGAGCTGAATGAAAAACTGCAACGGCAGTACATCGAGCAGAATACGGTGCGCCTGAATCTGGAAAAAGCGCGCGAGAAAAAGACGGAAATCCGTCTGGATTTTGAAGCGCTTCAGAAGGAGAGTCTCGAGATTGAAAATCAGATCGCCGAGATTGAGCGGAACCGGAAAGTCATCGGTCAGGAAATGCAGGAATCGGTGGAGCGGGAAAGCACGCTGCAGGAGAATATCCAGAAGGCGCAGGAGGCGCTTACAGGGCTTCGCCGCCGGGAAGCAGAATATACGAAGGATCTTGAAGAAATCCGGTTAAATTACGCAAATCTGTCCCAGAAGGATGGATTCCTTGCCCAGAACATCCGCCGTCTTGAGGAAGAGACGGGAAAACTGGAAGCGGAAAGCCGCACCATGCTGGAAAAAGCGGCGGAGGAAAAAGACGATGTCAAAAAGAAACAGCAGGACATCGTGGAGATACAGAAGACGATTGTAGCAGCAGTGCAGGCAAAAGAAGAGGAAGACCGCCGGATTGTGGAACTGCAGGAGAAAAAAGAAGCATTAAGCGCAGATCACAAAGAATTTTTCGAGAAGCGGGATCAGCTCTCGGACCAGATTTCCCTGATGGACAAAGAGTGCTTCCGTCTGAACAGCCAGAAAGAAAAGCTGGAGGAGACAAAAGAGGCACAGACCTCGTATCTCTGGGAAGAGTACGAAGTGACACCGGGCCACGCAAGAGAGTTCCAGATGGAGGAGATTCCGGAGCGCAGTGAATTAAAGCGGCGTGTGCTGGAAGTAAAAGATGCGATCCGGAAACTTGGCTCTGTCAATGTGAATGCGATTGAGGAGTACAAAGAGATTTCGGAGCGCCACGCCTTTCTCGATGCACAGCACACCGATCTTGTCAAAGCGGCGGAGACACTGCAGGGCATCATCGATGAGCTGGATGCCGGTATGCGCAAGCAGTTCACGGAAAAATTCGAGGAGATCCGGAAAGAGTTTGACCGCGTGTTCCGCCAGCTGTTCGGCGGCGGAAAGGGAACGCTGGAGCTCGAGGAGGATACGGATGTACTCGAGGCAGGTATCCGCATCATTTCCCAGCCGCCGGGAAAGAAACTGCAGAATATGATGCAGCTCTCCGGAGGCGAGAAGGCACTGACCGCGATTGCGCTGCTTTTTGCAATCCAGAACTTAAAGCCGTCCCCGTTCTGTTTACTTGACGAGATCGAGGCGGCGCTCGACGATTCCAACGTAACGCGTTTTGCGCAGTATCTGCATAAGCTGACAAAAAATACCCAGTTCATCGTCATCACCCACAGGCGCGGTACGATGACGGCGGCAGACCGTCTGTACGGCATCACGATGCAGGAGAAGGGTGTTTCTACCCTTGTTTCTGTCGATTTGATCGAGGGAGAACTGGACAAATAGAAACGAATAAGATACAATACGAAAGAAGTAAGATAGAAAAGATAAAGGGAGGCGAACGGTATGGCGGAGGAGAAAGTAGGCTTTTTCAAACGTCTTGTCAACGGTCTGACGAAGACCCGAGACAGCATTGTAGCTGGAATTGATTCTATTTTCAGCGGCTATTCCAATATTGATGACGATTTTTATGAGGAGATCGAGGAGATTCTCGTCATGGGAGATATCGGCATCAATACAACGACCAAAATTATTGACCACTTAAAAGAGCGGGTGGCAGAAGAGCACATTACCGATCCGGCAGAGTGCAAACAGCTTCTGATCGAGAGCATCAAAAAACAGATGGATGTAGGCGATACAGCCTATGAATTTGAAAACCGGAAATCGGTAGTGCTGGTGATCGGTGTCAATGGAGTCGGAAAAACGACCTCCGTCGGAAAGCTGGCCGGCCTTCTGAAGGATCAGGGCAAAAAGGTTGTTCTTGCGGCAGCAGATACGTTCCGTGCAGCGGCAGGCGAGCAGCTCACGGAGTGGGCGCACCGCGCCGGCGTGGATATCATCGGCGGACAGAACGGAGCAGATCCGGCGTCCATCGTGTACGATGCAGTCGCAGCGGCAAAAGCCAGAAATGCGGATGTGCTGATCTGTGATACGGCAGGAAGACTTCACAACAAGAAGAACCTGATGGAAGAGCTCCACAAGATTTACCGGATTCTGGAAAAAGAGTACCCAGAGGCATACCTGGAAACGCTGGTGGTGCTGGATGGTACCACGGGCCAGAATGCGCTGCAGCAGGCAAGACAGTTTGCGGAAGTGGCAAATGTCACCGGTATCATTCTGACGAAGCTGGACGGAACTGCAAAGGGCGGTATCGCCGTTGCCATCCAGTCCGAGCTTGATATTCCGGTCAAATACATCGGCGTGGGCGAGAGCATCCACGATCTGCAGAAATTTGATGCAGACCAGTTTGTAAATGCACTGTTCCATACATCCGAAGAGAATGCTTAAAAAGACAACAAGGAGAAAAGACTATGGCAGAAGAAATGCTGACACTCCCGAAATTTGAGGAAGCGTCTGAAATTGTAAAAAAAGTAACACAGGAGACCAAACTGGTTTACAGCAAATATTTCAGCGAGCAGACGGGAAATAAAGTCTACTTAAAACCGGAAAATATGCAGCTGACCGGCGCCTATAAGCTGCGCGGTGCCTATTACAAAATCAGCACCTTAAGTGAAGAGGAGCGCGCAAAAGGACTGATCACCGCATCTGCAGGAAACCATGCACAGGGCGTTGCGTATGCGGCAAAATGCTACGGTGCAAAGGCTGTCATTGTGATGCCGACGACCACACCGCTCATCAAAGTAGAGCGTACCCAGAGCTACGGCGCTGAGGTTGTTCTGTACGGAGATGTGTACGATGAGGCATGTGCAAAAGCATACGAGCTTGCAGCAGAGCATGGCTATACCTTTATTCACCCGTTCGATGATCTGACCGTTGCAACCGGCCAGGGAACCATCGCTATGGAAGTGATTCAGGAGCTTCCGCTCGTAGATTATATCCTTGTTCCGATCGGAGGAGGCGGACTGGCTACCGGTGTTTCCACACTGGCAAAACTGCTGAAACCAAACATCAAAGTCATCGGTGTTGAGCCGTCCGGAGCAGCCTGTATGAAGGCTTCCTTTGAAAAAGGCGAGGTAACGACCGTATCTCCTGTCAGCACAATTGCAGACGGTACTGCAGTACAGACACCGGGATCCAAGATTTTCCCGTATGTAAGACAGAACCTGGACGAGATCATTACTGTGGATGATGATGAACTGATCGTAGCATTCCTTGATATGGTAGAAAACCACAAGATGATCGTCGAGAACTCAGGCCTTCTGACTGTGGCGGCATTAAAACATCTGGATGTCAAAGGTAAAAAGATCGTTTCGATCTTAAGCGGCGGAAATATGGACGTCATCACCATGTCTTCCGTCATCCAGAACGGACTGATCCAGAGAGACCGTATCTTTACTGTATCCGTTCTTCTGCCGGATAAACCAGGCGAGCTGGTACGCGTTTCCCAGGTGATTGCAAACGAGAACGGAAACGTCATCAAACTGGACCACAATCAGTTCTTCACCACGAACAGAAGCGCTGCAGTAGAGCTCCGCATCACAATGGAGGCATTCGGCACCGATCACAAGAACCGTATTGTCAAAGCACTGGAAGAGGCTGGCTATACACCGAAGATTGTAAGACCGAACCTGTAAAAACAGAAATTGCAGAGAAAATTCTGAAAAAAAGAAAAATAAGAAATCAGAGGGATCCGGAAAGGAATTTCCTCTGATTTTTTTGAGCAGGAAAAAACCCTTGCATGCACAAGGGTTTTCATTCTGCGGAAGATGGGACTTGAACCCACACGATCGCAATGACCACCAGATCCTTAGTCTGGCCTGTCTGCCAATTCCAGCACTTCCGCATGTTATGTAGTTTTTTAAATTTCATGCGGAAGATGGGACTTGAACCCACACGATCGCAATGACCACCAGATCCTTAGTCTGGCCTGTCTGCCAATTCCAGCACTTCCGCATGTTCTTTAAGTTTTTGTCATCTCGCTGACGACAAGATGTATTATAGCACCAGAGTTGTAAGCCGTCAACACTTTTTTTGAAAAAATTTGAAAAATTTGAAAAATAAAAAAGGAAATCGGAATCGGGCACCGAATATAGGAAATAGGAGGACAATGAAAAGAACTGTTACAGGCATATTACCGGGAAAGAGGTGGTCTTCGTTTGAACTTGAGAGAATCGTTTGAAGAACGGGAATTTCAGGAGCTGAGTCCTTATGCGGCGCACAGCCGGAATTCCAGAGGAAGGGACCGATATGAACCGGAGTGTGACATCCGCACCGTCTACCAGAGAGACCGGGACCGGATTCTCCACTCCAAAGCCTTTCGCAGGATGAAAGACAAAACACAGGTGTTTCTCGCTGCGCAGGGAGATCATTACCGGACCCGCCTGACGCACACACTCGAGGTGTCCCAGATTGCCCGCACGATTGCGCGGGCGCTGAATCTGAATGAGGATCTGACCGAAGCCATTGCGCTCGGCCACGATCTCGGCCACACGCCGTTCGGCCATTCCGGGGAAGCGGCGCTCAATGCGGTGCATCCCGGGGGCTTCCGCCACGCGGAACAGAGCGTCCGTGTCGTGCAGGTTCTGGAAAAGGAAGGACAGGGCCTGAACCTGACCTGGGAAGTGCGGGATGGAATTCTGAACCACCGCACGGCGGGAAAGCCGTCGACCCTGGAGGGACAGGTTGTGCGTCTCTGCGACAAGATCGCCTACATCCACCACGATATGGACGATGCCATCCGTGCCGGCATTTTAAGCGAGGATGACATCCCGATTACGATCCGCGTCGTCCTTGGCGATACATGCCGCGAGCGGCTCAATACGCTGATCCACGACATTGTGGAGCAGAGCCGCGGAACGGAGTATGTGCGCCAGTCGGCGGAGATTGCCGAGGGCATGCGCATGCTGCGGGAGTTGATGTTCGCGAACGTCTACCGCAACCCGGAGGCGAAAAAAGAGGAGGAGAAGGCAAAAAAGATGCTGATTTCCCTCTACACCTACTACCAGGAGCACCCGGAACAGATGTCCCGCGAGTACCGGAATCTGATCGGGTGCGGCGAGGACAAGACACAGGTAGTATGCGATTACATTGCCGGTATGACCGATCAGTATTCCATGCACAAATACGAGGAGCTGTTCGTGCCGAAAGCCTGGGCGGTTTATTAGATACAGGGAGGAAAAAATGCGATATTCCGATGATTTAGTGGAAGAGATTCGTATGAAAAATGACATCGTAGATGTGATATCCGGCTACGTAAAGCTGACAAGAAGAGGAAGCTCTTACTTCGGGCTCTGCCCTTTCCACAATGAGAAGTCCCCTTCCTTTTCCGTCAGCCCAGGAAAGCAGATGTATTACTGCTTCGGATGCGGAGCCGGAGGAAATGTTTTCACATTTTTGATGGAATACGAAAACTTCACGTTTGTGGAAGCCTTGAAATTTCTGGCCGACCGGGCCGGGGTGGAGCTTCCGCAGATGGAGTATTCGAAAGAAGCAAAGGAGCAGGCGGATTTAAAGAACACGCTGCTGGAAATCAACAAACAGGCGGCGAAATTCTATTATTACCAGCTCCACACCGAACGCGGAAAACAGGGCTACGATTACCTGAAGGGGCGCGGCCTTTCGGATGATACGATTCGAAAATTCGGCCTTGGCTATTCAGATAAGTATGGAAGCCTGCTGTACCGTTTCTTAAAAGAAAAAGGGTATGACGATGAAATCCTGCGTCAGTCGGGCCTTTTTCTGGCGGACGAGGTGCATGGCATGCAGGACAAGTTCTGGAACCGTGTCATTTACCCGATCATGGATGCCAACAGCCGTGTCATCGGCTTCGGAGGCCGTGTGATGGGGGATGGAAAGCCGAAATACCTGAACTCGCCGGAGACAAAGATTTTCGATAAGAGCCGCAATCTCTACGGGCTGCATCTGGCGCGCTCTTCACGGAGAAAAAATCTGATTATCTGCGAGGGCTATATGGACGTAATTTCCATGCACCAGGCAGGATTCAATAACGCGGTAGCTTCTCTTGGAACAGCGCTCACATCGCTGCAGGCGGGGCTGATGAAGCGGTATACCGACGAGGTTCTTGTGATCTATGACAGCGATGAGGCAGGCGTCAAAGCGGCGCTTCGTGCGATTCCGATGCTCAAAGGGGTTGGTCTTACAACGCGTGTCGTCAATTTGAGACCGTATAAGGACCCGGATGAGTTTATTCAGCACGAGGGCTGCGAAGCGTTCGAAAAACGTCTGGAAGAGGCGGAGAACAGCGTTTTGTATGAGATCCGCATGAAGGAACGCGATTTCGACCTTGCCGACCCGCAGGGCAAATCCGATTTCCTGCATGAGGCGGTGCGCCGTCTCGTTGCAATCGAGGATGAGATCGAGCGGAACAGTTATCTTGAGGCAGTGGCGGGAAAATACGGGATTGCCGTCGAAGTACTGCGAAAGCAGGTCGGTCAGATGGCACTATCAGGAGCCGGAAGGACGGAGCGTGTCAAGCCGCGGAATACAGCCGCAAACAAAAAAGAGAAAGAGGGCGGTGTCGAAAAAGCACAGAAGCTGATGCTGACATGGATGACCTCTTATCCGGCACTCATTGGAAAGCTGGAAAAATATATTACGCCGGAGGATTTTACCACACCTCTTTACCGCCAGATTGCAGAGATGATTGTGCTGCAGTATCACGAGGGCGGGGTGAATCCGGCAAAGCTTTTGAATCAGTTTGTTGATTCCGAGGAGCAGAAAGAAGTTGCAGGCCTTTTTAATGCCAGAATCCCGCTGGAGACAGAGGAGGAAAAACGGCGCGCGCTGCATGATGTGATCTGCAATATGAAAGAAAACAGCATTGCGTATCAGTCGGCGCATATGAATGTGACCGATATGGCGGCGCTGCAGAAGCTGATGGCGGACAAAAAGAGCCTGGAGCGGTGGAGAGCAGGGGAACTTCCGGATTTCGCTTTTTAAGGAGGCCTGGATACCAAAGAAAAACCCTGGAATCTTCTGTTCTGCGTGTTTAATTTCGCAGGGCAGGGACAGAATATATACAAGCTATGGAAGGATGGACAGTCAATGGAGTTCGATAAAGCAAAATTTATGGAAAAATTAAAAGAGCTGGTAGCATACGGCAAAAAGAAAAAGAGCGTCCTGGAATATCAGGAAATCAACGACTTTTTCCGCGATATGCCGCTGGACGCGGAGCAGATGGAGAAGGTATTTGAATACCTGGAGGCAAGCGGCATCGATGTACTGCGTCTCTCAGACATGACCGAGGATCCAAATGCGGCAGACCGTGATCTTCTCCTTCTGGACGACGATGACATCGACCTTTCCGAAGAAGAAGAGATCGATATGGAGAACATCGACCTTTCCGTTCCGGAAGGCGTCAGCATTGAGGACCCGGTCCGCATGTACTTAAAAGAGATCGGTAAAGTGCCGCTTCTTTCTGCAGAGGAAGAGATTAAGCTGGCACAGAGAATGGAAGAGGGAGATGAGGAAGCAAAAAAACGTCTGGCAGAGGCAAACCTTCGTCTTGTTGTTTCGATTGCAAAACGTTACGTAGGCCGTGGTATGCTGTTTCTGGATCTGATTCAGGAAGGTAACTTAGGTCTTATTAAAGCGGTGGAAAAATTCGACTACCGCAAAGGATACAAATTCTCTACGTATGCAACGTGGTGGATCCGCCAGGCGATCACAAGAGCGATTGCAGATCAGGCGAGAACAATCCGTATTCCGGTTCATATGGTAGAAACGATCAACAAGCTGATCCGCGTTTCCCGTCAGTTACTGCAGGAGTTAGGCCGCGAACCTACGCCGGAAGAGATCGCAGAGGAGATGCATATGTCTGTGGAGCGTGTCCGCGAGATCCTGAAAATTTCCCAGGAGCCGGTTTCTCTTGAGACTCCGATCGGCGAGGAGGAGGACAGCCACCTCGGTGACTTCATCCAGGATGACAATGTGCCGGTACCGGCAGATGCGGCAGCATTCACGATGCTGAAAGAGCAGCTGGAGGATGTCTTAAGCACACTAACCGACCGTGAGCAGAAGGTTCTGCGTCTTCGTTTCGGACTTGACGATGGCCGTGCGAGAACCCTCGAAGAGGTTGGTAAAGAGTTTAATGTTACAAGAGAGCGTATCCGTCAGATCGAGGCGAAAGCGCTCCGTAAACTGCGCCATCCGAGCCGTTCCAGAAAGCTGAAAGATTACCTGGACTAATCTGCGAGGAAGAAAAGGACGACAGGAAAATGCAGTTATCAAAAAGACTTTCCGCAGTAGCGGAGTTTGTCACCCCGGGCGGCTGCCTAGTCGATGTGGGAACGGATCACGGCTATGTGCCGATTGCGCTGCTGGAACAGCAAAAAATTTCCTCCGCAATCGCCATGGATGTGAACCGCGGACCGCTGGAGCGGGCCAGGGAGCATATTGCGCAGTATAACATGGGGGACTACATAGAAACAAGACTTTCCGACGGACTCCATGCCCTGCGTGCGGGAGAGGGTGATTCTCTTCTCATCGCGGGCATGGGCGGCGGGCTTACCGTAAGAATTTTAAGCGAAGGTGAGCCGCTGCTGTCCGGTTTTCGGGAGCTGATCCTGGAGCCGCAGTCGGATATCGACCGCGTGCGTGCATGGCTTCTGGAACACGGATTTTTCCTTGCACAGGAGAATTTTGTAGAGGAGGATGGAAAATATTATCCGATTCTGCGGGCAGTGCCAGGGGAAAAGGAGAATCTGAAGGCGGAGGAGCTTTTCTATGGACCGCGCCTTCTGGAAAAGGAAAATCCGGTGCTGAGGGAATACCTTCTGAAACAGCAGGAGCAGAACCAGACGCTGATCCGCCAGCTTTCGGATCACTCCAGTGAAAAGGCAGCACAACGCCTTTGGGAATTAAAAGAAAAAGAGGCAGTACTGGAATCTGCGCTTGCGCGTTTCCATACGATGTAACGACAGCGTTTGCACAAGAGGGGCGTGTCTGAAAATTTCAGCAGTTGTAATTTTCGGGCGCGCCTTTTCTGTCACTTCTGAATTTTCAGAAAGTTTTGCAAGAAGGAGGAATTACAATTGATTCAGGTAACAATTGATGGAAAAGGATACGAATATCCGGAAAATTGCTCTTATTATGAGATTGCAAAGGATTTTGAAAAAACAATGGACGCGCCGATTGTCCTTGTGAAAGTGGACGGACGGCTGCGGGAGCTGCACAAACAACTGAAAAAAGACTGTGAACTGGAATTTGTGACAACGAAGGATGAGATCGGACATAAAACGTATCAGAGGAGTCTTTCTCTTCTGCTGGTAAAAGCGGTGTATCATGTGGGAGGCTACGATAAGATCCGCCACGTGATGCTGCATTTTTCGGCGGGTTCGGGCTTTTTCTATACGGTGGACGGCGATATCACGCTGAATCAGGCGTTTTTGGACGAAGTAAAAGCGTATATGCATGAACAGGTGGAAAAGGCGGTGCCGATTTATAAGCGGAGTGTCGATACGCACGAGGCGAGAGAACGGTTCCGGCTGCATGGCATGACGGATAAAGACCGCTTGTTCCGTTACCGCCGTGTCTCCCGTGTGAATCTGTACAGTCTCGGGGATTTTGAAGACTATTATTATGGATTTATGACGTATGATACGAGTTATCTGAAGTATTTTGATCTCTATTTATACGATGACGGCTTTGTGCTGCAGATGCCGGAGAAAAAGGCGCCGGAGACGGTGCCGGCGGCGAATCTCTCCCCGAAGGTGTTCCAGGTGCAGCGGGAATCGGAGCGCTGGGGTGAGCAGATGGGAATTTCCACGGTTGCCGACTTAAATGAACGCATCACGAAGGGCAATATTCAGCAGATGATGCTGATTGCGGAGGCGCTGCAGGAGCAGAAAATCGCGAAGATTGCAGAGCAGATTGCGGAAAGAAAGCAGGTTAAATTTGTGCTGATTGCGGGTCCGTCTTCCTCCGGAAAGACGACGTTCTGCAACCGGCTGTCGATCCAGCTTTCGGCGCATGGTCTGACGCCGCATCCGATCAGCCTTGATAATTACTATGTGAACCGGGTAGATACGCCGCGGGATGAAAACGGCGACTATGATTTTGAATGCCTGGAAGCACTGGATATCGAGCTTTTGAACCGGGATATGACAGCACTTTTGAACGGAGAGCGTGTGGAACTGCCGTATTTTAATTTTAAGACGGGCAAGCGCGAGTACAAGGGGAATTTTATTCAGATGAAGGAGACCGATGTGCTAGTGCTGGAGGGAATTCACGGGCTGAATGAAAAACTGACGTGGTCGCTTCCTTCGGAAAGTAAATTCCGGATTTATATCAGTGCGCTGACGCAGATTAATGTGGATGAACACAACCGGATTCCAACAACGGATGGCCGGCTGATCCGGCGTATGGTGCGTGACAGCCGGACACGGGCGACGTCGGCGAAGGAGACGATTGCGATGTGGCCGTCGGTGCGCCGCGGGGAAGATCGTAATATTTTCCCGAATCAGGAGAAGGCGGATGTGATGTTCAATTCAGCGCTGGTGTATGAGCTTTCGGTGCTGAAGCTGTATGCGGAGCCGCTTTTGTTCCAGATTGAGGAGGGAGAGCCGGAATACCAGGAGGCAAAGCGGCTGCTGAAGTTTTTGGATTATTTTGTCGGAGTGCCGATTGAGGATATTCCCAAGAATTCGATTCTGCGGGAGTTTGTGGGGGGAAGCTGCTTTGATGTGTGAAAGGCTGTTTTGTATGGCTTTGTGGGATCTGCGATTTGGGGATGGACAAGAAAGAGAGTTTGTGGTATGATTATTTACTGTCTAATGTTCCGTTTTATGACGAAGTAAGATATGTAATCGCGGCTGGCAGGACCGAAAGGGGCCAGGTGAGGAAAGTCCGGGCTTCGCAGGGCAGGGTGCCGGATAACGTCCGGCGGAGGTGACTCCAGGGATAGTGCAACAGAGAGATACCGCCAGGTTTTTCCTGGTAAGGGTGGAAAGGCAGTGTAAGAGACTACCGTTTCTCTGGTAACAGAGAAAGCCATGTAAACCCCATCCGAAGCAAGACCGAATAGAAAACGTATATGGCTGCCCGTCATGTTTTCAGGTGGGTCGCTTAAGGGGACTGGCGACAGTTCCATTGGATAGATGATTACACACGACATAACCCGGCTTATCGTTTTGCTTTGCTTAAGACGGAAATTCAGGCATCTGGATAAAATAAGTACGCCGGGAACGGACACGAGTGGATTGTGTTCGTTCCCGGCGTACTTATTTTATCCGGCCATCCGGCGCAAGCCGCACATTCCCGCGGATCGCTGCATGGTGTGAAAAAAATGCATGTCATGAAAGAAAAAATAAAGGAGACAGCAGGATGAAAGTGATATTGGCTTCGGGGTCACCCAGAAGAAGAGAGTTGATGGAGATGTTGGGAATACGGTGTAAGGTTCAGGCTTCAGGGGCGGAAGAAGTTGTGACGTCTGCGGAACCGGAGAAGGTTGTGGAGGAGCTTTCACGGCTGAAATGTCTGGATGTTGCGGAGATTACCGAAGGGGATGCCGTTGTGATCGGGGCGGACACGGTTGTGGCTTTTGAAGGGGAGATCCTTGGCAAGCCGAAGGGGATAGAACATGCCAGAAGTATGATGCAGCAGTTGCAGGGAAAGGTGCATCAGGTGTATACTGGAGTTACGATTGCGGTAACAGAGGGGGACGCAAAGCGTGTGGTATCGTTCTGTGACCGTACAGATGTAGAGTTTTATGCGATGACAGAGGAGGAGATAAACGGGTATCTTGCTCTTGAGAAAGAGGGGGAGGCTCCTGTGTGGTCGGATAAGGCTGGAGGATACGGAATTCAGACGGTGTTTGGGACAAAGTTTGTGAAAGGAATCCAGGGAGACTATTATAATGTGATGGGACTGCCGGCGTCCCGGGTTTATCATGAGTTGAAAAATCTGGGCGTTCTGGAATAGAGGGAGGTAAGAGAAGATGAAAAAGTTTTCGGAAATTGAATACGTAAGGCCGGACATGGAGGCAGAGCAGGAAAAAGTAAGAGCGTATACGAAGGCACTCAAAGAGGCAAAATCATATGAGGAGCTGCGCGGACTTTTTATGGAAGAAAAAACGCGCGAGGATGCCTGGGCGACAATGGCGGAAGTGGCGCAGGTAAGATATACGGTGGACACCAGAGATTCGTTTTATGAAGGAGAGGTTCAGTTCTGGAATGAGACGATTCCGGCGATCCATCTGCTGATACAAAAGGCAGAGAAGGTGATTCTGGAGTCTCCGTTTATCAAAGAGTTTGCAGAGGAGTTCGGGGAATTTTTTGTGAAGAATATGGAGGTTGGCCAAAAATTAGCGGACGACTGTATCGTGGAGGATCTGATCGAAGAGGCGAATCTGACGCAGCAGTACAGTAAAATTACGGCGAATGCTTCGACGGAATTTAAGGGCGAAACGTGTAATTTTTATGGACTGCTGAAGGCGATGCAGAGTACGGACCGCCAGATGCGGAAAGAGGCGATGACGGCATGGGGAGATTTGTATGAAGAGATTTCCGGGAAGCTGGATGCGCTGTATGACAAGATGGTTCCGCTGCGCGATAAAATTGCGAAGAAGCTGGGATTTTCTTCTTACATTGAATTTATTTACCTGAGCTATGGAAGATACGATTATACGGCGGAGGATGTTGCAAAGTTCCGTGCGCAGGTGAAGGAGAAGATTGTACCGCTCTGCCTGGAGCTTCGGAAGGAGCAGGAGAAACGGCTTAGAGTGGACCGGCTGCATTATTACGATGAGGAGCTGATTTTCCCGGAAGGAAATGCGGTTCCGGAAGGAACGACGGAGGAACTGGTTGCGAAGGCGCAGAAGATGTACCATGAGCTGTCGAAAGAGACGGGTGAGTTCTTTGATTTTATGGTGGAGCATGAGCTGTTTGACCTGGAGACGAAGCCGGGAAAACAGACAGGCGGTTACTGCACATTTCTGAATACGTTCAAGGCGCCGTTCATCTTCTCCAACTTTAATGGTACGAGCGCGGACGTTGATGTTCTGACTCATGAGGCGGGCCATGCATTCGAGGCGTATACGGCGGCAAAACAGATTCCGTTTATGGATATGGTATTCCCGACAAGCGAGGTGGCGGAGATTCACTCGATGACAATGGAGCATTTCGCATACCCCTGGATGAATGCATTCTTTGGAGAGAAAGCAGATGATTACCGTTATGCGCACCTGATGAGCGCGCTGGAAGTGATTCCGTACATGGTATGTGTGGATGAGTTCCAGCATAAGGTATTTGAAAATATCGGCATGACGGCCAAGGAGCGCCGTGCGATCTGGCATCAGTTAGAGCTGACCTATATGCCATGGAGAAATTATGACGGCCACAAGTTCCTCGAGGAGGGCGGTTTCTGGATGCAGAAGCAGCATATCTTTGTGAACCCGTTCTATTATATTGATTATGCGCTGGCACAGATCTGTGCTTTCCAGTTCTTTGAGCGTTCCAAAAAAGAGCCGGAAAAGGCGTGGGGCGATTATTACCGTCTCTGCCAGGCAGGCGGAAGCAAGGGATATTTTGCACTGCTGGAGCTGGCCGGACTGAAGAATCCGTTCGTGGATGGAACGGTGGAAGAAGTCGTTGCGGGACTGAAGCCCTATTTAAAACGAAAAGTAAAGTATACGATCCGTCCGGTAAAAGAGGAAGATCTGAAAAAGGTAGCCGAGGTGGAGGCGCTATGTTTCCCGGCTGCCGAGGCGGCAGGCTATGAAGACTTCATGGAGCGGTACAAAACCTGCAAAAACAGCTTTTTTGTAGCGGAAACTGAAGACGGCGAAATCGCAGGCTTCTGCAATGGCTGCTGTGCGGATACCGATTATCTGGCGGATGCACTCTACCATGACGCCACGCTGCACAACCCGGACGGCGATTATCAGATGATTTTCGGACTGGATGTCAATCCGAAGTTCCAGAAACAGGGCATTGGAGAAGCACTGATGCGTCATATGGTAAAAAGCGCAGGAGAGCGTGACAAAAAAGCCGTTGTTCTTACATGCAAGGATCATATGATTCCATTCTACAAAAGGATCGGATACGAATATATCGAACTTTCCGACTCGACGCATGGCGGTGCAAAATGGCATAAGATGATGTACCGTTTCTAAAAAAAATGGAAAGCAAAAAGGGCAGAACAGGGAGATACGAAATTTCTCTGTTCTGCCTTATTTTTCAAAAAAACAGGGCTCTTAACGAAGGCTTTTTCTCAGTAACGGAGTAAATTTCAGAAAAAAATACAAAAAAATAGTAAAAAAGCAGTTGACATCTAACGTACGTTAGCATATACTAACAACTGAAATAGAGATGAAACTCATTATCATACACAGGAGGTAATTGACTATGCCTTTAACGATGGCAAATCCAGGCGAATGTTACACAATCAGAAAAGTCGGCGGAAAAGAAGAGACCAGAAGATTTCTTGAAAATCTTGGCTTCGTCGTTGGCGGAAACGTGACAGTCGTATCGGAAATCGACGGCAATCTCATCGTGAATGTGAAAGATTCCAGGGTGGCCGTTGGAAAAGATATGGCAGCCAAAATCCTGATTTGATAGGAAAGAAGGAGAGAAGATGAAGACTTTAAAAGAGACTTCCGTAGGAGAAACCGTTAAAGTTGTAAAACTCAACGGCTCCGGTCCGGTCAAAAGAAGAATCATGGATATGGGAATCACCAAGGGTGTTGACGTATTCGTGCGCAAAGTTGCTCCGCTCGGCGATCCGGTCGAAGTAACCGTCAGAGGATACGAATTATCCTTAAGAAAAGCAGATGCCGAAATGATTGAAGTAGAGTAAATTTTTTTTGCCTGCTTGTTAGCGGATGCTAACAAAAGCAAGCTGTGGCCAATATTGGTAAGGCTTGTGAAGTTATTAAAATCAGTAAAAATCAAAGAAAGAGGGGCATGGAAAAAATGGCAATTAAGATTGCACTCGCAGGAAACCCGAACTGCGGTAAGACAACATTGTTCAATGCACTGACAGGCTCCAACCAGTTCGTAGGAAACTGGCCAGGTGTAACCGTCGAGAAAAAAGAAGGAAAGCTCAAAGGCCACAAAGATGTCACCATCATGGACCTTCCGGGTATCTATTCTTTATCTCCGTATACACTGGAGGAAGTGGTAGCCAGAAATTACCTGATTAATGAAAGACCGGATGCGATTCTGAACATCGTAGATGGTACCAACATTGAGCGTAACCTGTATCTGTCCACACAGATCATGGAACTTGGTATTCCGGTGATCATGGCTGTCAACATGATGGATATTGTTGAGAAGAACGGAGACAAAATACATATCGACAAACTGGCGAAAAAGCTGGGCTGTGAAGTTGTAACCATCTCTGCTCTGAAAGGAACCGGAATCAAAGAAGCTGCTGATAAAGCAGTGCAGATTGCACAGAAAAAAGGTGCTGCTGTACCGGTTCATGAGTTTGACAAGGATGTGGAGGCAGTCATCCGCACCGTTGAGAGCAAACTCGGAAGTGATATTGTAAATGAGCAGAAACGCTTCTTTGCAATCAAACTTCTGGAGAAAGATGATAAGATCACAGAGCAGATGAAATCCGTTCCGGATGTATCTGCCGAGATCAAACAGCTGGAAGACAAATTTGATGACGATACCGAGAGTATTATCACAAACGAGCGTTACGTTTATATTTCCAGCATCATCGGCGACTGTGTCACAAAGAACAAGAAAAACGCCATGACAACATCGGATAAGATCGACCGGATCGTAACCAACCGCTGGCTGGCACTTCCGATCTTTGCAGTTGTTATGTGGGTTGTATATTATGTATCTGTCACAACAGTAGGTACTTTTGTAACGGACTGGACCAACGATGTACTCTTTGGAGAGATCATTCCGCCGGCCATTGAAAATCTGCTGAACGCGATCCACTGCGCTGACTGGCTGCAGGGTCTGATCCTGGATGGTATTGTTGCCGGTGTTGGTGCCGTACTTGGATTCGTACCGCAGATGCTGGTACTGTTCCTGTTCCTGGCATTTCTGGAGTCCTGCGGTTACATGGCGCGTGTTGCATTCATCATGGACCGTATCTTCCGTAAATTTGGACTTTCCGGAAAATCCTTCATTCCGATGCTGATCGGAAGTGGCTGTGGTGTTCCTGGTATCATGGCTTCCCGTACCATCGAGAATGACCGTGACCGTAAAATGACCATCATGACAACAACGTTTGTACCTTGTGGAGCAAAACTTCCAATCATCGCCCTGATCGCAGGTGCCCTGTTTAATGGAGCTTCCTGGGTTGCACCAAGTGCTTACTTCGTTGGTATCGCAGCAATCATCTGCTCCGGTATCATCCTGAAAAAAACAAAACTGTTCGCCGGTGATCCGGCTCCGTTTGTTATGGAGCTTCCGGCTTACCACTGGCCGACGGTAAGCAACGTTCTCCGCAGCATGTGGGAGCGTGGCTGGTCCTTCATCAAAAAAGCCGGTACCATCATCCTGATGTCCACCATCGTTCTGTGGTTCCTGATGAACTTCGGATGGGTTGACGGATCCTTCGGAATGCTGGAAGCCGAGCAGTTAAATGACAGTATCCTGGCTTCCATCGGAAGCGTGATCGCTCCTCTGTTTGCACCTCTTGGATGGGGCGACTGGAAGATGGCTGTTGCAGCTGTTTCCGGACTGATCGCAAAAGAGAACGTTGTTGGTACCTTCGGTATCCTGTTTGGCTTTGGTGAAGTTGCAGAAGACGGTGCCGAGATCTGGGGACAGCTCGCAGGAAGCTTATCTACGGTAGCAGCTTATTCCTTCCTGGTATTCAACCTTCTGTGCGCACCGTGCTTCGCAGCAATGGGTGCAATCAAACGTGAGATGAACAATACCAAATGGTTTTTTACTGCAATCGGATATCAGACACTGCTTGCCTATGTTGTATCCCTGTGCATTTATCAGATCGGTAACCTGTTCATCGGCGGCGGTTTTGGAATCGGAACGGTAGTTGCTGTTCTGCTCATCATCGGATTTGTATATCTGCTGGTAAGACCTTACAAAGAGAGCGCAACTCTGAGCGTTTCCACCAACAAAATGTTCAGCAAATAATTGCTGTGACAGATAGAGAACATGTATCTGATGAAGAGTCCGTATCCGGCATCCGCTGCAGGATGCGGACTCTTTTGAAAAGAAAGGAGTTGTTTCTATGGGAACTTTTATCACACTTGTAGTCGTTGTTGGTCTGGTAGGACTTGCAGTACGCAGTATGATTAAAGATAAAAAAAGTGGCAAGGGAAGCTGTGGTGGTAACTGCGGGCAGTGCAAGGGACATTGCGACTGACAGGACAGGAATCATCATCAGGAGGTAGAACGTATGCCGCAGGAACAGACAAAGCATGAAGCCAGAAATTATCACAGAACACAGATGAAGCGAGAACTGATTATTCAGAAGCTCCGGGAACAGGGATGCAGAATAACCAGACAGAGACGGATTCTGCTCGATATTATCCTGGAAGAGGAGTGCTCCTGCTGTAAAGAAATTTACTATAAAGCTCTGCAGAAAGACAGCAGCATCGGGCCTGCTACGGTGTATCGCATGGTGAATACACTGGAGAGCATCGGTGCAATCAGCCGCAAAAATTTTTACAAGATTGCCTGTGGAGAAGAATGCTTCAAAGATCAGGGCTGTACCGTAGAACTGAGCGATCATACCATCTGCCGCTTAAGCGGAGAGATGTGGATGGACGTGATGAAATCCGGACTGAAGGCAAAGGGCTATATTCAGAATCAGGATATTGAAAATGTGATTGTTTCAGCGGTGGAAGGCTGAAAAACGGGGAAAACGGGTGAAAATTCCTTCCGTTTTCCCCGTTTTAATGAAAATAATTATCAAAAAGAACTGTACGTATTGTCTAACCGAGCAGGTGAGTGCTATACTGTGAACCACAGCGGGGGAAGATGTAAAATTCAGGAAAAATTTATTTTAACAATAGGAGGAAATGTAATATGACAATCAAAGATTTAAAACATCCAGGACTTTTCGCAGCAGGAGTATTATTCGGAACAGCAGGTATCAAAGCACTGTCCAGCAAGGATGCGAAAAAACTTTACACCAACTGCACCGCAGCTGTTCTTCGTGCAAAGAAAGTTGTTATGGATACGGTAACGACCATCCAGGAGAATGCGGAGGACATCTATGCTGACGCAAAACAGATCAACGAAGAGCGTGAAGCAGCAGAAGAGGCAGTAGAGGATGTAGCTGAAGAGACAGCAGAGGAAGCTGTTGAAGCAGAAGCAGAGGATACGGTTGAGGCATAAGCTGTACACAGCAACATCTGATTTACGTCGTATTCATACGGAAAAAACGAAGCGCCTGCAGAATTCTCTGCAGGTGTTTTTCTAGGAGGCATAAGATTTGAAATTTTATATTAAACACGAAAGCAGAGGCAGAATCCGAATCCATCTGGCACAGAAGCGCATGTCCTCCGTACAGGCAGAGACACTGCTGTACTATCTGCAGAATCAGAACCAGGTATCTTTCGCGAAGGTATATGACAGAACCGGCGATGCCGTGATCTGTTACGAGGGAGAACGAGCCGCTGTGATTCGGATGATACAGCTCTTCCACTACGAGGAAGTAGAGCTGCCGACCGGACTGCTTGAGAGCTCCGGCAGAGCGTTAAACAACGAATATCAGGAAAAGCTGATCAGCAAAGTGATTTACCACTTTGGAAGAAAATGGCTTCTTCCGGCACCGATCCGTGCCATCTATACTACGGTTGTTTCCGTAAAATATATCTGGAAAGGAATCCAGACACTGGCACAGGGAAAGATCGAAGTTCCGGTTCTTGATGCAACCGCAATCGGTGTTTCGATGCTCCGCGGCGACTATGGAACCGCAGGCTCTGTCATGTTCCTGCTCGGCGTAGGAGAGCTGCTTGAGGAATGGACGCATAAAAAATCCGTCGGAGATCTGGCACGCAGCATGTCGCTGAACGTCGGAAAGGTATGGCTGAAAAAAGACGGCCAGGAAATTCTCGTTCCGTCTGAAAAAATTGTTGCGGGCGACGAGATTGTCGTACATATGGGAAATCTGATTCCATTCGACGGCGAGGTATCCAACGGCGAGGGTATGGTAAACCAGGCTTCTCTGACCGGAGAATCTGTTCCGGTACGCCGTACCTTAGGTTCCGTTGTCTATGCGGGAACGGTTCTTGAGGAGGGCGAGCTTACCATTCTTGTGAAGCAGACCGGCGGATCCAGCCGTTACGAGAAGATTACCGCGATGATCGAAGAGTCCGAGAAACTGAAATCCGGACTGGAGAGCAAGGCAGAGCATCTGGCAGACCGTCTTGTACCGTATTCCCTTGGTGGAACGGCGTTGACGTATCTTCTGACCAGAAATGCAACGAAAGCACTCTCTATTCTGATGGTGGACTTCTCCTGTGCGTTAAAACTTGCCATGCCGATTTCCGTTCTCTCTGCAATCCGCGAGGCAAACCAGCACAAGATCACCGTAAAGGGCGGTAAATTCCTGGAGGCTGTGGCGGAAGCGGATACGATCGTTTTCGATAAGACCGGAACACTGACAAAAGCGCAGCCGACCGTAGCAGAGGTGGTATCCTTCAGCGAAACAAAGAGCACGGATGAGCTTCTGCGCATCGCAGCCTGCCTGGAAGAGCATTTTCCGCATTCCATGGCAAAAGCCGTAGTAGACGCGGCAAAAGAGAAACATCTGGATCACGAGGAGATGCACTCCAAAGTAGAATATATCGTTGCACACGGTATTTCTACAACGATCAATGGCAAAAAAGCGATTATTGGAAGTTATCACTTCGTATTTGAGGATGAGAACAGTATCATTCCGGAAGGAATGGAAGAGAAGTTCCGTCATCTGCCGGAGGAGTATTCTCATCTCTATCTTGCCTTAGAAGGTGTACTTGCAGCAGTTATCTGCATTGAGGATCCGCTTCGTCCGGAGGCGGCCGAAATTATCCGTCAGCTGAAAAAAGCAGGTCTGAAAAAAATCGTCATGATGACCGGAGACAGCGAGCGCACGGCAAAAGCGATCGCGAAGAAGGTCGGCGTGGACGAGTACTATGCTGAGGTACTGCCGGAGGATAAGGCAAACTTTGTGGAGAAAGAAAAAGCAGAGGGACGTAAAGTCATTATGATCGGTGACGGTATTAACGATTCACCGGCACTTTCTGCCGCAGACGTTGGAATCGCCATCAGCGAGGGCGCAGAGATTGCGCGTGAGATCGCGGATATCACCGTTGCCGCAGACGATCTGGCAGAAATTCTGGTGCTTCGTATGCTGAGCAACCGTCTGATGAAACGGATTCATAAGAATTACCGCTTTATCGTTACGTTCAATGCCGGACTGATTCTGCTCGGCGTGGGCGGCATTTTACAGCCAACCACTTCCGCACTGCTTCACAATACATCTACTCTTTACATTGGCTTAAAGAGTATGGGTAACCTGCTGGACGAGCCGGTATAAAAAACAGAACAGAATAGCAACGGGAAAGCCGCTGGAGTCTTCTTCTTAAGATTCCAGCGGCTTTTTAACAAAAGCAGGGAAAGTCTCTGCTTCCATTGCGAATATTCTTTCACCAGCGTGATGTGAAAAAGAAAATGATACAATTTTCTCAAGAAAAGCCGGAAAAATTTGCAGGATATCCTTGACAAAATCCGACAAAAACGGTATGATATACCCAACAGTTAGATGTAGCTAACTAAAGTACAACGGATAAAACCAAAAATCATACGGGATCCCGGTAGAGGGATTCTTTCTTAAAACACAGGAGTTAGAATAAACTAATTTCAAGTAGCATAAGATAACAACAGAAAGGCAGGTAGAGAAGATGAGTGTCGTAATTATCGGTGGAAATGAAAGAATGGTGTGTCAATATACAGATATCTGTAAAGACTATGGATGTAAAGCAAAGGTGTTCCCGAAAGAGCATGGCTCCGTTAAGAAAAAAATTGGGAATCCGGATCTGATGATTCTCTTTACCAACACCGTATCCCACAAAATGGTCATCACTGCTTCCCAGGAAGCAAAGAAAAACAATATTCCGATCGCAAGAATCCATACCAGCAGTGCCACCGCACTTCGCTCGGTATTAGATGAGCACTGCGCAGCAGCAATGTAAGAAGGAGACGTAAAAGGCATGATTGAGAGATTTCTGATCGAACACTGTTCGGCAACGCTGGCTTCCATCAAAGCCGCAAATTTATGTAATATGACATTTTCATCCAAAGAAGAACTGGAAGATCAGATTTCATACTGGAGTGCCTGTCTGGAACCAAAAGGAATTCACATCTTTGTATTGCGGGAGCATGAGACGAGAGCACTGGTCTATGTGTACCGTGAAGGGCTTCTCCAGAAGGAGCTGGAAAATCCGGAGAATGCAGCGTTTTTAAAATCCTATGGATATGAAAATACAGACATTGCCTATGCACTGAATCGCCTGAAAACCCGGGTAGCAGAGTGTAAAGAAGGATTTCCGCATGAGATCGGTGTGTTTCTCAACTATCCGCTCGGTGATGTGATCGGTTTTATTGAGAACAAAGGCCACAATTATAAATGCAAGGGATGCTGGAAGGTCTATTGCAATGAGTGCGAAACACAGAAAACATTTCAGCGCTATCAGAAATGCAGAAACGTGTATCTGCGTCTCTGGAAGCAGGGAAGAAGCGTTTTACAGCTCACCGTAGCTGTTTAACATAAAATCCTGCATACCATAAAAAGGGCAGTAGGATCGGGGAAAGAAAAATCCCCCGGAATCAGAAAATAAAGAAAGAAGGATTTGAAACATGAGCAAAGTAGCAGTAGTTTATTGGAGTGGAACCGGCAACACAGAAATGATGGCACAGAAAGTAGCAGAGGGAGCAAAGGAGGCAGGCGCAGAAGTTTCTGTTCTGACTTGCGCAGATTTCTCTGCGGATGATGTAGATGCATACGATGCAATCGCTTTCGGATGCCCGGCTATGGGGGCAGAAGAGCTGGAAGATACCGAGTTCGAGCCAATGTTCTCCGCATGTGAATCCAAACTCTCCGGAAAGAAAATCGCTCTGTTCGGTTCCTATGGATGGGGAGACGGCGAGTGGATGCGCACCTGGGAAGAAAGCTGCAAAAATGATGGCGCCGAGCTGGTATGCGACAGCGTGATCTGCGCAGACGCGCCAGATGATGAAGCTGAGGCAGCATGCATTGCACTTGGAAAAGCACTCTGCTAAGCATAAATAAAAGGAAGAAAAAGCGGCAGCCCTTTTGTCTGGGACTGCCGCTTTTTTTTTCGGACAATGAGAAAGACTCGCTGTCATTTGGCTGTTAAAATTCGGTATCATCCGCATCGGATGGCCGTGACGGTTTTAAAAGAATTCCGTTGATTTCCACTTCATCGGCTGCCTCGATCAGAATATACGGTGTTCCGTCGATCGTACGGGTTTCGATGAGCTGGGCCTTTTCCGGGCTGACTTTGATGATAACATCCGGGGTGCGGATCTCGTAGTTCCGTGTACTGGCCACGTTCGAGGCAACGAAGCTTGCTTTCTCATCCGCAATGGATTCGTACTTCTCGTCGAACTCGTCAAGCTGTTCATTCGGTACGCCGCTGCTGGCGAGCAGACGTTTTACCTCGTGTTTATCGAGCACCACCGGTTCCGGATCGTCTTTCCGCTCTTCAATCATGGTATTTAAGTTCTCCTGAATGGTCATAACAGTAGAAAAATCACAGGCGGAATCGAGAGTTTCTTCTATAATAGACTGAAACGTTTCTTTCTGAGATTTCGCGGAAAGCGGCGCCTGACAGCCCAGGAAGTGGTCGAGAAAGTCCGGCTGATCCATCTCTGCGTTTTTCGTGAAATACAGCAGATTGTGGATATCCGTGTTGCGGTCTGTGAAGGCCGGGAAGAGAAAACCGTTTTCCGGTGCGCCGACCACCCAGTCCTGTACGCGGTTTTCAATCGTATTGTGGGACACATTGTAGCAGAGACCCGGTTTGTCGAGTTTTACCGGGCAGATGCTGCAGAGGATAAATTCATAGACGTAATCGGAAGCATCGTCCATATCCAGATTATCAGAAGCGCGTCCCGGTACATCGTAGGCACCATGGATCAGAATAATATAGTAGTTTTCCGGATAGAGATAATCCGCCATCACCTTTTCATAAAATTTATCAATCAGCGCTTCGTCCTTCAGCTCACTGTTGCGGAGTTTTAAGAGAAACTCCTGTGTGCCGCCCTCACTTTCCTGGGAGAGCGGGAACTCCATATTCAGCAGATTCTTTCCGATGGTACCGGAGAGGGTGCTTTTAAAAATCTTAAAATACTTAAACATTTCTTCCTCTTCGAGAGAGAGAAACGCTTCTTTTAATTTTGTCTTAATATTCTTTTCCGCATCCACATAGCATCCGCAGATTCGCGTGATCGCACAGTGGGATGGGGTAAACAGTTTTTTAATTTCAGCAATTTCCTTTTTGTTCATATAAAATGCTCCTTTATCAGCAATTTCGTATCTTAGACAAGTACTTTCTATTATAGACCATAGGGAAGGGAAAAGGCAAGAAAGAAAATGGCGACTATATCTTATTATACTTTAAATATAATTTCAAAAATCTTGACAGAGGTACCGATTCTGTTATACGATTAGGTCTAATAAAGGGGAGTAATTTGAGTTTGAAAATTTGCGTTTGCAAGTTTTCCGATTATTCAGCTGCTTAAATGGATACGCACGAAATTAAGAAAAAGAGGAGAATGACAGTGGATATAAGTAAAATATCTGTAAAAAAAATCCGGGAACTTATTGTGTTTACAGCATTTCTTGTGGTCGCACTGTGGAAGTTTAATGTGGTGCTCGACGTGTTGAAAGTAATATGGGGGATCGTATTTCCCTTTGTACTTGGCGGAGCGATCGCATTTGTGACCAACGTGCCAATGAGCTTTTTGGAAAAGAAAATTTTTGGAAGGGCAAAAAAAGAAGATAAGATAGTCGAAAAACTGGCAAGACCAATAAGCCTGTTCCTCACGATCGTATTTGCGGTTGGCGTGATTGTACTGGTGATGTTTGGTGTGATTCCGCAGCTTACGCGGACAATAGGAACCCTGATGAGGAGTATCGCTGATTTTATTCCACAGATGCAAAGCTGGATCCGGGAGTTTTCCCATAATAACCAGGAAATCATGAAGCTTGTAGATCAGGTACAGTTTAATCCGGATCAGGCGATCAAGTGGGGGATAAGCCTGCTTGGAAATGGCGCAGGAAATATGATGAATACCACAATGTCAGCAGTGGGTTCCATTGTTAGTGGAGTGGCAGCCTTTTTTGTTGCATTTTCATTTGCCTGTTATGTCCTTTTTCAGAAGGAAAAGCTACAGGTGCAGATTCGAAAAGTATTTTTCGCTTTTCTTCCAAAGGAAAAAGCAGATGTTTTTTTTAAAGTCTGCTCTCTGACCTATCGGACATTTGCAAATTTTCTTACAGGTCAGTGTCTGGAAGCCGTGATCCTTGGCGGTATGTTTGTTGTTATATTGAGCATTTTGAGGATGCCATATGCACTTTTGATCGGAGTTTTAATTGCGTTTACGGCATTGATCCCGATTTTCGGAGCCTTCATCGGGTGTGCGGTGGGAAGCTTTTTGATCTTTATGGTAAATCCGAAACAGGCAATTTTATTTATGATAGTATTTCTGGTGCTGCAGCAGATCGAGGGAAATCTGATCTATCCTCATGTTGTGGGTGAGTCTGTAGGGCTTCCATCGATCTGGGTTCTTGCAGCAGTTACGATCGGCGGAAACCTTATGGGAATTGTAGGTATGCTTGTTTTCATTCCGTTGCTTTCCGTGTTCTATACTATTTTTCGGGAATTTGTATATCTGCATCTGAAAAAAAAGCAGATCAAACAGGTGACAAAGACGGAAATAGAAGAATATACGGCGGAAGAAATTGTAAATAGTGACATATCAGAGGTGAAATGATAGAATCCCATCTTTGACAGCTGTAAGGTGATAAAACGGTTACAAACCCAGTAAATTGGGTATTGTGGCCGTTTTTTTTGTGGATCATTATTCAACCGTCAAACTTCCGGGTGTTTTTATAGCAATCCCAGAAAATAATGCAAAACTTCAGCGCTGCAGAACGTGATTACTGCGTCACAGATTTTTATATCTTAGACAAGTACTTCCTATGATAGACCACAGGGAAGGGAAAGACAGGAAAGAAAAAAATGGACAATGGATATTACAACTGTCTTGTCACATGACAAAAGTTGTGGTATACTAAGCGCTAAAGTGTTAAAAAAATATCACGATTCAGGGTTCTGAATCGTGATAGTAAAAATAGGAAGGAAACAAAACCAATGGATACCAGAAGAGAAAAGCTGGAAGCATTAAAGAAAGAAAAAAACGCCGTCATCATGGCACACTATTACGTGCCGGATGAAGTGCAGGAAATTGCCGATTACATCGGAGATTCGTATTACTTAAGCGACATGGCGACGAAAGTGGACGCCAGTGTTATCGTTCTCTGCGGCGTTCGTTTCATGGGTGAGAGCGCCAAAATCTTAAACCCGGGCAAAAAAGTACTGCTCCCGGATCTGCATGCCGACTGCCCGATGGCTCACATGGCAGCGATTGAAAAAATCGAGGAAGTCCGGAAAGAGTACCCGGATGTGGCTGTCGTATGCTATGTCAATTCCACCGCGGAATTAAAAAGTCATTCCGACGTCTGTGTCACATCCTCCAATGCAGTAAAAATTGTAAAAGAACTGCCGAACCACGATATCTTCTTTATCCCAGACGAGCATCTTGGTACCTATGTGGCTGAGCAGGTGCCGGAGAAACATATCATCTTAAATGACGGTTTCTGTCACGTACATGCTGCCATCCGTCCGGAAGCTGCAAAGGCTGCAAAGGAAGCGCGTCCGCAGGCAAAGCTTCTCGTTCACCCGGAGTGCAGAAGTGAAGTCGTTGCACTTGCCGATTACGTCGGAAGCACCGCAGGCATCATCAAATATGCCGAGGCAAGTAAAAATACCGAGTTTCTCGTTGCAACCGAGCTTGGCGTTTTCGCAGAGCTGAAAAAGCGCTGTCCGGATAAGAAGTTTTATGCAGTGGGAAATACGCAGATCTGCCCAAATATGAAAAAAGTGACATTGGACAAATTAATAGAAGCACTGGAAAATGAGGAGAATGAAGTTCTGTTAAGCGAACAGGAAATTTCAGACGCACATGCGCCGCTGTTAAGAATGCTCGAGCTTGCAAAGTAACAAAATAAGCAGAACGCAGAAGCGGAAAAGAGGAAATGAAATGAAAAAGTATTATGATGCAGTGATTGTAGGATGTGGTGTGGCAGGATGCTTTGCGGCACTTCATCTGCCCCAGGAAGCCGATATTCTGATGATAACAAAAGCAGATACCGAGGACAGCGACTCCTTCCTCGCACAGGGCGGTATCTGTGTTCTGAAAAACGAGAGCGATTACGATGCGTTCTATGAAGATACGATGCATGCCGGCCACTATGAAAATACGCCGGAATCCGTCGACATTATGATCCGTTCTTCCCGAAATGTCATCAATCAGCTCATCGCCTGGGGTGTGGATTTCCGCCGCGATGAAAACGGGGAACTCTGCTATACGAAAGAAGGCGCACATTCTACCAACCGCATCCTGTTCCACGACGATGTAACCGGAAAGGAGATTACGAGCAAGCTTCTCGCGCAGGTAAAAAAGCTGCCGAACGTGACGCTTCTTGCGCACACGGAAATGTGTGATATTCTTTCACGCAAAAATGTCTGCGAGGGTGTTCTGATCCAGGATAAAGAAGGAAAGCTGATTCCGGTTTATGCCAGGGATGTGATCTGGGCATGCGGTGGCATCGGCGGAATTTATGATAATTCCACGAACTTTCCGCATCTGACCGGAGATGCACTTGCAATTGCAATCCACAGGAACGTAGCACTGAAAAATGTCAATTACGTACAGATTCATCCAACAACGCTGTATTCCCAAAAGAAAGGCCGCCGTTTCCTGATTTCAGAATCTGTCCGCGGAGAGGGCGCTGTACTGCTCGATAAAAACGGCGAGCGTTTCACCGATGAGCTGCAGCCGCGTGACGTGGTATCCCGTGAAATCCACCGCCAGATGGAAAAGGATCACACGAAGCACGTATGGCTTTCCCTGAAAACGATTCCGCTTGATGTAAAAGAACGGTTCCCGAATATTTACCAGAAATGTCTGGAAGAGGGATATGATATCACAAAAGAACCGATCCCGGTTGTACCGGCACAGCATTACTTTATGGGTGGCGTCAAGGTAGACAGCAATAGCGAAACGACGATGGATCATCTGTATGCAGCTGGTGAGACGAGCTGCAACGGCGTGCACGGCGCAAACCGTCTGGCAAGCAATTCTCTGCTGGAGAGCCTTGTATTCGCAGAACGCGCGGCAAAGAAGATGGCTGCCGAATGGGCCGCAGAGGGTCTTACAGAGAACGCAGACCGCAAAGAAACGGCAACGGAGCCGAAGGAAGATGAATGGAAGCTCCTTGCAAAACGGTACGATATTAGAAAAGAAGATTACCAGAATATGGAAGAATATGCAGAACGCTGCAAAGAGAGCATCTGGGATGCGATCAGAAAGGAAGACAAATATGAATCCAATCACAAGAACACTAAATGTGGATAACCTGCTGCTTTTGGCACTGCAGGAAGATATTTCCAGTGAAGATGTAACCACGAATGCTGTCATGCCAAAAGCTTGCCAGGGAACGGTACAGCTTCTCTGCAAACAGGACGGCGTCATTGCCGGTATGGAAGTATTTGCAAGAGTATTTACTCTGCTCGATGAGAAAACCGAGATTATTCCGTATGTGAAAGACGGAGATGAAGTCAAAAAAGGCGATCTGCTCGCAACCGTAAACGGCGATATCCGTGTTCTGCTGTCCGGTGAGAGAACCGCGCTCAATTATCTGCAGCGGATGAGCGGAATCGCAACGTATACGAGAAGCGTTGCGAAGCTGCTCGAAGGTTCCAAAACGACCCTTCTCGATACCAGAAAAACGACCCCGAATATGCGTATTTTTGAAAAATATGCAGTCAAAATCGGTGGCGGCCAGAATCACCGCTACAATCTGTCCGATGGCGTTCTGTTAAAGGACAACCATATTGGAGCTGCAGGCAGTGTCACAAAAGCGATCGAGATGGCACGCGATTATGCCCCGTTTGTGCGGAAGATCGAAGTTGAGTGCGAAAATATTGATATGGTCCGCGAAGCAGCAGATGCAGGTGCCGACATTATCATGCTCGACAATATGACTCCGGCGCAGATGAAAGAGGCGGTAGCCGTCATCAACGGCAGAGCAAAAACCGAGTGCTCCGGAAATGTGACAAAAGAAAATATCGCCACTATCCTCGATGCTGGCGTAGACTATGTTTCCAGCGGTGCGCTGACCCATTCTGCACCGATTCTTGACGTATCATTGAAAAATCTGCATCCAATAGAATAAGTATAAAAATAGGAATCATTTCCTTATAGATATAAAAATCGCGAAATAAAAAAGCTTCTGTTCCTCCCGGAAAAAGGGAAGAACAGAAGCTTTTTTAAACAGGAAACTTCGTTGAATTTTCTTATAAAAAATTCTCCGGGTTTAGATTCCTTTTTTAAACAGGAGAAAGGAATATCCGATCGGAATCAAAACCAGCGCTGCGATCGTGAGAAATAAAATCCATTCAAGCTGCAGAAAGCTGTTTACGATCATGGCAACGCCGCCGATGATCCAAACCCAGCCGGCGAGGCGGTGAGTGCGGTTCCAGTTTTCCTGACTGTGAAGGGTCCATGGAACCTTGATGCCGGTTGTGTAGTTCTGTTTGCATTTTGGCATGTAATTGCCGATGAGAATAAAGAGAAGACCAACGCTTCCATTGACAACAAAACCGATATCAACTGCAATGCCGACTGCGTTTGCATAGATGGAGCAGCAGATTATCAGGGAGGTTACAGGTATGATCCACAGAACAAGACGGATCATCTTCGGGCCGATGTTCTGCCGCTTCGGATCAGAAAAAGTAAAACCAGCGGTAAAAATCTGCAGAGCGGCAAGAAGCAGAGGAATACCGATCACTGCCATCGTTTTGCTGCTCCAGCCGTTGGGAACGTTGTTTGTGCCAAAATGGGTGGCAATGGTGTCCGGCATGCGATTCCAGAGCAGAAGTCCGATCACCATCGGAAAAAGAGAAATGAGTGTTGTCAGAATCAGTGTTGTTTTATATTTTTTCCACATCAGAAGTGCCTCCTTTGAGCTCTGAAATCCAGAGCATGATTTCTTCCAGGACGGAAGTGTTGAGTTCATAATAAATAAAATTTTTCTCCCGGGATTCCAGCACAAGGTCTGCTTTTTTCAGAATACCGAGATGGTAGGAGATGGTTGCACCTGTCATATCAAAGTGCGATCCGATCTCCCCGGCAGAAAGTCTTTCGTTTTTCAGAAGCTCCAGAATCCTTCGCCGGACAGGATCGGAGAGAGCTTTAAACGTTTCTGCGAATGCCATGGAAACCTCCTTTCCAGTAGTATGTACTCTCGGAATCTTTCTGCACTTGCTTTTGCGGCTGGGTTTCCGCC